>Ga0114977_10000437_pt1 | contig 27914 bp, 22 predicted proteins | sample S_130805_MF_Meta_FD_87026 | JGI IMG/M metagenome (GOLD analysis project Ga0114977, IMG submission 87026) | Freshwater microbial communities from Lake Simoncouche, Canada to study carbon cycling - S_130805_MF_MetaG | ecosystem: Environmental > Aquatic > Freshwater > Lake | place: Lake...
AAGATGGTGCCGAACAACCCGGCCAATCCTGTGACCCTGCAGCAGGCGATTGATTTGGATAAAGAATTGCGAAATTCGCGTGACACCGACCCGCGCATTAAAAAGCTGCTAGAAATAAGCCTGCAACTTGAAGGGATGAACCGCCATGCATCAACCCACGCTGCTGGAATTGTTATAGGGGACAGGCCGCTTGACCAATTGGCCCCCCTTTATAAAGATGAGTCATCATCGATGCCAATAATCCAATACCCATTTAAATATGCTGAAATTGCAGGCCTGGTGAAGTTCGATTTTCTTGGCTTAAAAACCTTAACCATGATCTCTTGGGCGGTTTCTTTAATCAAAAAGCACACCCCTGATTTTGAACTGGATAGCTTTTATTTCAACGACCCTAAGACTTATGAATTATTGGCAAAAGGCAAAACAATGGGGGTGTTCCAGTTTGAGAGTGCTGGAATGCGTGAGGCTATTAAAAAGCTTAGGCCAGATGCCATTGAAGATCTTATCGCCCTTGGCTCGTTATATCGCCCTGGCCCTATGGATAACATTCCAAGTTACATCAACCGTAAACATGGCAACGAAAAGGCAAATTACATTCACCCCATGCTGGAGCTGATCCTTAAGGAAACCTATGGGATTATTGTTTATCAAGAGCAGGTTATGCAAATTGCTCAGGTGATGGCGGGATACACCCTTGGGGGCGCTGATTTATTACGCCGCGCCATGGGTAAGAAAAATAAAGCGGAGATGGAAGCGCAGCGTGACAGCTTCATTAAAGGTTCGATGCAAAATGGCGTTGAGCGCGATCAAGCGGAAGAGATCTTCAACCTGGTGGATAAATTCGCCAGCTATGGTTTTAACAAATCGCACGCAGCGGCATATGCCTTGATTTCATATCACACAGCCTATCTGAAAGCCAACTATCCATTGGAATTCCTGGTTGCCTCTATGAATTTAGAGATCAACGACACCGAGAAAATGCATCTCTTCTGTGAGGAAGCCAAAAGTATGGGGATAAAGGTTTTATCGGTGGATATAAATAATTCATTGCCTTATTGCGCGGTGGAAGGTGATGCAATCAGATATGGCCTTGGCGCTGTTAAAAACGTTGGGATTAAGGCGGTGGAAGACGTGGTTGAGCAGCGTAAATCCAAGGGTGAATTTAAAGATATTCATGACTTTGTGGCCAGATGCAGCCTTTATATAAACCGCAGAATGCTAGAGAAACTGATTCAAGCTGGTGCGTTTAACAAAATCCACAGCAATCAGGGGCAGTTATATGAAAACTGCGAAGTTATTTTACGCCACGCTTCCAGCCTGCAGCGCAGCCAACAGCAGGGGCAACGATCTTTGTTTGGCGGCCAGCAAATGGATAATAACATAGCCCTAATTGAGTGTTGTGACTGGAGTGAAAATAAAAAGCTGGAAGGGGAGCTGGAAGCATTAGGTTTCTATCTGTCCATTCATCCATTGGAATCATATGCCAATAAGTTGGTGCGCAAGGCGGTTCCATCGACCAAGATGTATGACTATGCCACCAAGAAGGGTGCCAAGATAAATGTTGCAGGGGTGATCACCAGCCGCAAAATAAGATCTTCCCCTCGGGGTAAATATGCATTCATCCAGATGTCGGATTTATATGGATTGTTTGAAGTTTCGGTGTTCAATGAAGAATTGCTTAACCGCCATAATGATGACCTTCAAGTGGGCCAGTCGTTATATCTGAGCATAGATGCTCGCAAGGATGATAACGGCGCCCGCTTCGTTATTGAAGATATTAAACAGTTATCTGATTTTATCGGTGACATTCAAACAGGATATACCATATATGTTTCCGACCCCAATGACATAAAGAAGATGAAGTTTTCAGACGCAGGGGTGCTGGTTAAATTGGTTGCCATGGTTAATGGCCATAACGTTTTATTCCGCAGTAAAACACCATTGAAGATGACGGCAGATGCAGTCGATGCATTGCGATCTGACCCTGGGTTTAAAGTTACGGAAGATGATGCTTAAAATATAGATAAATCTCACCCAGCAGCATGCAGCGCGAAGGGGTCCATCTGGATCCATGATTTGGGATTATCAAGCGTAGTGGCAGGATAATCTGCAATAGGTGAGATAACGATTTTATTTGGGTTTTTCATCAAGTAAGCTGCCCACCAGCTGAAGGTACTGTTGGCTATAATAATATGTTTGCACTCTATCATCATCTTCAGCTCAGATAAGCTATCATTATCGGGGGCTGAAGCTATGGTGATGTCTTTAATGTTATAAAATGCACTTCGAGCAAAATCTAAGTCGTCTGAGAAGATAAAGAACTGTGCATTAGGTATAAGTCTGCGCATTTCTTGCATCGCTTGAATTTGATAAACTATAGGAAGAATTCGATTAATTTTGTTGAAATCTCCACGACGAAGATGGACTGCCACACTTTCCGTTTCTTTTATAGATTCTCTCAGCTTTGTTTGCGGCAGCAGTTGCTTAATGGTAACATTACTTATTTCCGGAGAGGCCTCCATAAAGAATCTAGGAGAGAGGAAGTATTCACGAGAGAAAAATAATTCCCCATCTGTGGCCTTTATATCGAAAAAATTTTTTTCATTAACTTCCACCTTTTTTAAAGCCTTCATCAGATAGGCATTTTGAGTGGTTGAGATGATTCTATCATGAGGGAAATCAAATTTGTCTATGGCAGATTCTCTGTCCTGTGAGGTGAAGGATCGTTTTTTCTCGGTGCTGACAAGCCAAAACTGAGCACCCATCCGTTTTGCAAGGGAATACATTGCAGAAACCCTAAACAATTGATTTCCAATCCCTAACTCACGATTCTTAACCACAACAATCTTCTGCCCTGTGGGGATATCGATGTAATATTCCATGCGGAAATATGCCACTAGAGAAGATATTAATATTAACACAATCAACAAGGAAACGGTCTTTTTTCGATTTTTCATGGCTTGGTCTCTGATTAGATTGTTACACTATAGTGCATAAACCTGTGGTGTGGCAAACATATTTTGATGGATCATAGCCGATGCATGTGATAAAAAAGACAGGAGAAATAATTGGGAATATATCGATGTTGAAAATTAATATAAATGGTAAGGAACTTGAAGTGCAACCTGGCATCACGGTGATGCAGGCCTGTGAAATTGCAGAGGTGGAAATCCCGCGCTTTTGTTACCATGAAAGGTTGGAAATTGCCGGTAATTGCAGAATGTGCTTGGTGGAGATAGAAAAAGCACCAAAGCCTGTGGCTAGCTGCGTGCAAACGGTTACGGAAGGGATGGTAATTAAAACCAATAGCCCGATGGTGAAAAAAGCCAGGGAAGGGGCGATGGAATTCCTTTTGATTAATCATCCATTGGATTGCCCAATATGCGATCAAGCTGGCGAATGCGACCTGCAAGATCAAGCCATGACATATGGCAAGGGCCAAAGCAGATTTACCGAGCATAAAAGGGCGGTAACCGATAAATATATGGGCCCTTTGGTTTCAACCCATATGACAAGATGCATTCACTGCACCAGATGCGTTAGGTTTTTGGAAGATATAGCCGGGGTGCCTGAATTGGGCGCTGTGGAGCGCGGCGAGCATATGCAAGTTGGCACCTATATAGAACAGGCCCTCACTTCAGAGCTTTCCGGCAATATCATAGACCTGTGCCCAGTTGGCGCCCTCACTTCAAAGCCATATGAATTCAAGGCCCGCAGTTGGGAGCTGCGCAAAACAGAATCTATAGATGTGCTTGATGCTGTTGGAAGTAATATCAGGATAGACAGCAAGGGCCGAGAAGTGATGCGTATATTGCCACGCCTTAATGAAGAGATCAATGAAGAGTGGATAGGCGATAAAACACGATTCGCCTATGACGGGTTAAAATATCAAAGGCTTGACGCCCCGATGGTGAAAAAAGATGGAATGCTGCAAGATGCATCATGGCAAGCGGCATTAAATGCAATAGCCGAAAAGGTTGGGCAGGTTAATGCAAGGGAAGTTTCTGCCATCGCGGGGGACCTGGTTGATGTGGAGGGGATGTTAATGATGAAGGAGATGCTTGCAGGCCTTGGGTCCAGCAATTATGACTGCAGGCAAGATGGTTCAAGGCTTGATAATTCACAGCGAGGGCTTTATCTGTTCAACACTGGCATAGCAAGCATTGAACAATCTGACTTTTGCCTAATATTCGGAGCAAACCCAAGGGCAGAAGCAACCATAGTCAATGCTAAAATCGGCACAGCTGTGCGCAAGCATGGCATGGAAGTTGCGGTGATTGGCAATAAGGTCGACCTGACATATCCATATAAACATTTAGGCAACAATCCATGGATTCTCAAGCAATTGGCAGAGGGGGAGCACCCATATTGTTCACGCTTAAGACAGGCTAAAAAACCGATGATAATCATCGGTGCTGATGCAATGGCATCTGATGATTATGAGGCCACAATATATTATGCGAAAATGCTGGCCAAGCAATATGGATTCATCCAAGATGGTTGGAATGGCTATAATATTCTGCAAAGGGCGGCATCACGGGTTGGCGGCCTTGATATAGGTTTTGTGCCTGGTGCTGGTGGCCTTGCAACTGCGGAAATATTGCGCCAATCAAAGGTGATATTCTTAATGGGGGCGGATGAGGTCAACCTTTCTGCCATCAATCCGAATGCATTTATAGTTTACATCGGCCATCACGGCGATCGCATCGCAGCCATGGCTGATGTGATTTTGCCAGGGGCTGCATACACAGAGAAAAACGCAACCTATGTGAATTTAGAGGGCAGGGTGCAAACCACCCAACTTGCTGTGTTCCCGCCTAACTTAGCGCAGGAAGACTGGCGCCTTATTGTGCAGCTTGCGCAAGCATTGGGGGTTAAATTGCCATATGCTAAACTGCAGGATATACGCAGCAAAATGGGGCAAATATCGCCTGTGTTCAAGGGGGATGTAATGTTGCATAAAACAGAATTCCCGATGCAAGAGGGCAAGAAAAAAGATTTCAGCAAAGACTTTATGGTTAATTATGTCACTAATTATTACATGACAGACCCAATCAGCCGCAACTCTCGCACTATGGCCAAGTGTACGGCAGAAATAAAGAAAAAGGTGGCGTAAATGAAGCACTATCGTTTTAGGAATATTAAGGATTCTAAATTCAAAAAACCTAAGTTTATTATGCTTGTTCCCCTTGTGTTATACAGCCTTGTTTGGCTTTATATGGCATATTCGACCAAGCAATATATAGTGCAAACGATAGATTATAATAACAAGAATCAAAAGACCTTTTCTGTCAATTATGGTGACATAAACATGGGTGGATTTCCATTTGCAATTAAAACTGAAATTAACGATTTAAAGGTGTCGGTTGATTCATCGGAAATGGCAGGTCTGATAGCATCAACCATAGAGAAGCCAGGCAATAAATTCCCTCCCTTAAAGCATAAGCAGGTTTATTCCACTGTGAATGAAGCTGTGATATTAAATGCAAGCTTGTTGCAAAAGGAATACACCATCACCATCCCTAAAGAGATTGTTCTAAAGCATTATTTTGAAAATCAAAAGCCGTTAAATTTGGTTTATAAATTTAAATCATCGCCATCTGTTTTAATTAATGAAAATCAAGCAAAAAACAACAGCACAGCGCAGAGGTTTTTATGGTTGGCCAAGGTGGCTGATATCAATCTATCGCTGCCAAGTTATCAGCTGCGCATGCTGGATGGGGATAATCTGATGACCCAATCGCAGGGATTGAATCTTTCGGTGCATGCAGGCGGAAAGCGTGATGACATTGGATGGAATATAAAATATCAAGATTTGGGAACGCGCTATACCGATGAGATTGCCAATTTATTAGATCCATTGATGCAAACGGCATATTTTCAGCAATTGGCACACACCATGCCGATGCAATATGAAGAACTTGGCTATGCAAAGAAATATACCGATGCCGGTGAGCATAAGATGAATGTTAATGTTTTGGCAAGGCTGCAATCTGAGGGTAACGATGACTTGCAAATCGACCTTGATCTGATCCGCTTGGACCAAAGCGACGATTACGGCTCCTTAAACGGTGCTGGAAAAATGCAGCTGTTGTTTAATCCTCACACCCATGAGATTAAGATGGATAACCAGGGTTACTTCGCAGTATCGTTAGAAGAATCTTGGCATAAAAAATGGTTAAGCAGCATCGACCGTGCATTCAAAAATATAAATGTTAATAAAGATATTGCCGCTTTAAAGGATAAACTGAAAATGTTTTTACCAAGGGTGCATAACTATAAATATGCCACCTTGAGATATAAGTTTAATTACAGTGGTGCTGGCCCATTTGATTCAGCCAATATGGCGCTGGATTCTTTAAAGGTGCAAACAAATGAATTTGCAGTGACTGCGCAAAAAAGTGCTGATCTGCCGCTTAACTTTATTATAAAGATTTATAACCATCCAAAAATTTTGCAAATAGGGAAGGAATATTTGCAGGAGTTAATCCGCGCCCCTGGTGATGCAGCCACATATAACCAGGATAGCCGAGAACTCAACGACCTCGCTTTATTCTTAGGGGAAATCAGGCATAAAGACAGTCTGTGCAAAAGGAATTGGAATGGCCAACTTAAATTAATCAAAGGGCAGTGGTATCTCGGCGATTATCGCCTTTCTGCCATCCAGTCCATTATCTTATCTATTGCGTTAAAAGGCTAAGATCATAGATGTATGTGAAGGTAATCCCCTTCATTGCTGACCAGGCTGTTAAGAATTTCAGACATTTGATGGCACACCCATGCAGATGTCAAGCCATACCAAAAGCTGCCCCCGCTGCATGGCATGTTTTGCAGGGGTATAACTTCGCCGATTTCATAATTCAAGCTGTTGATCCAATTTTTTGGGGCGTTATAAGTGGTGGGGTGGATTGTCTCTTCATAATTGTTTTCAGATATATAAGTCGAGACGACAGGCTTTGACCCTGGGCTGTCAAAATTCACCACCTTAACATTAAGCCCCTTATTGTGCAAATCTATAGCCATAAGATTGGAATGAATTGCCCCTAAGGAATGGCCCGTTACGATAATGTTATATTGCTGGGCATTGTCATACCCTATTAATGACAATGTTTCATTAGTGAAACTCTGCACATCACTCAATTGTGTTGGCAACCGCCCTAAGAACATCTCCACGTCTGCATAGATGTCTTGAAAACAGTTATACCATTTAGACCATTGAGAGCCAAGATTAAAGCAGGTGGTGCCGCTGTAAGATATTATCAATTCTTTTGTTTCATGATTCACGAAGGAAGCGCCATAAAAGCCAGACTTATCATGACCATATTCAGCCGCATTAATATGATGTTGCCAGCCGTTTTTAAAATTGGCTATATATCCGGGAACATCGCCCATGCGGTAAGTTATGTCATTGATAAGAGCAAAGAACCCAACAGTCATAATAACGCCACTCCTTTATTTAATAAATACGAAATATATTCGATAATTACGGATATTATATCACTTATATAACGCAAGCAGCAAGGGTTTGCTTCCTTTGAAATGAACGGATGTTTAGTGAAAATATTTAATAAATTATATATTTATTAAACGATTGCATGTATAGTAATAGGGAACAGTTATATATAAGAACAAAATGAAAACCATTCCCACATTAAATGATTCAGAAAAGCTGGTTAAAGACCATATAAAAAACTATTTAGATAAGGCTACTATGGTAAACAACCTACTTCCTTCCATGCCAAAGGAACCTAATGATTTAAACGGTTTAGTGCAATTCTGCATGATGAAATATGATGCTCAGCAGGGGATAAAATGGCATATAAACAACGATTCTTTGATAAGGGATGCAAGGGGGCAGCGGAAGGAAATAGACCATGCAAAGGTTGATGCTTGGGCTTGGAGTGGTCAATTTTATAATAGCTGCCGGGCGGCTCTGTTGCTTTTAGAATTCTATAAAAAAGATGATGATCAAGCAAGGCAGCGCATCATGGATATGTTGAATGATGTGCCTATAAGCAATAATTATGATAATCTGGCCATAAAAACAAAAGCCGACCTTGAACTTTATCACAGAAAATTAATCGATGAAATGGCTGCTATAACTAACAGCTCTGTAAAGACCATCCGTGATCAAATTAAGCTTGCAATAAATTGCACCAGCCTTGACGACCCTCATTATCACATCAGCACCATCATGAAGGGTCCTAATGATGACTTAATGATCGAATCTGACATAAAGATGTATGGCCTGAATAAACAATTGGAGGAAGTGTTTGATAATGTTGCCAGAGATAAGCCAATCGATCAAAATCAATATTATGATTGGTATCGCGGCAAGAAAGATGGATTCGAGGAATTCATTGCACGAGAAGGATGTAAAAAGATTAGAGGCAGCAGCCATATAAAAATTATCCCAACGCAATTTAGAGCGGTTATTCCCGGCTTGAAAAATGCATATTTAGAAGTCACTAGTGTGAAGAGAAAAGAGGAGGAACTTTCAGATATCCTGAGAAATTATCGTTCTGGTGTGCCGGAATATCCAAAAGATGAACTGATAACCAAAGAGGGAATAAAAGTTTTTTCCGAACAAACTAAGTCTGAAAAAATATATCTTAATTCTTTGCTCAGTGGCAATGAGGAGGGCGGCGCCTCAATATTTAAAATAATTAAAGATATTGATAAAGGTATAAAAGTTTATAATGCGCAAACCCCTGTTAATATTGTCAGGCATATTGAGAGGCGAAAAGTTGATGAATATGAATCATTGCTCAAAGAAATTTCTGTGATATTGCCGACAGAGGTTTCAGATGACATAAAGAAATTCATCGGGAATAAGAGCACGACCATTGGCAAAATATTCCCCCTTAAAGATGATAAAGACGAAAAAGGTACAGAGATGGGAAAAGCTGTACAAAATTTAATAGAATGCAGAAGGTTGATCAACAGAACCGCATCTTGGAGAAGCCCAGGTTCATCAGATAATTATGAATTGGCAGCAAGAATGGGGATCGCTATATTTGATGTTCAGCACGGTGCATTAAGCCAGTATGATAAGAAGCAAAACTTTAAAGAAATAAGTAGGTTAACATTTTGCAAAAGCGGGAAAGACAGAACCGGTGTCACCATGCGCCTTGCTTCTGATATTGCATTTGAAAGGGCCTTTGGGAAGAGTGTCTGCAAAACTACTATTGCTGGTGGGCATCAGCAATTTATGCCAGGGATGAATAACACGCCTCTATCTTATGGAATCAAATCAAGTTTAATGCAAATAGGTGGAGGGAGCGCTAATTTGCCAAAGCAATATTATGATATGGCTAGGGAGACATCGTATGGTAATCTGTTGCCGATTGCCAAAGCATCTGAATCTGAATCAGAGTTGTTTGACATTGCACTTACTGACGATGTTAATGTAAAAGAAGAAACCGCAGAGGCTGAAAAAAAATCAGCTGTTGCTAAGCTTAAAGAAAGATATCAGGATGTTCAGCCCAAGCATCAAGATGATATTGCGCTAGAAACACCTAAACAGAATTATCAAGAACCTTATTATAAAGCAAATGATTATAGGCGCAATTCAGAAGAAGACCGCATGCCTTCAAGGCCGAAAGCTGCCCCAAGCGGTGGTGAAATATCCCAAAAAGAAATGATATATGGGATAATAGCCTGCTATCTGATGATCCTTCTTTTTAGTGGTTTTGGCGTTATATTGGCTGCGGTGGTCGCTGTGGCTGCCCTTGATAAAACTGCGCCCAAGCCACAGCGCTATGAACCGCCACAACAGCGCAGGCGCCCCACACCAATCCATAGGAATGAAAGCCGAGAGCAATCGCAAGGCCACGTTGCCGCTGAAATCAAAAGGCGAGATGAAAGGAATGATCCAGAGCTAGGGCTTTGATTATCAAAGCTTCTTAATTACTTTTGAAATAAATTCAGGGCTATCTTTTAATTCCTTAATAAGTCTTTTTTTCAGATCAGCTAAAAACAATGCTTTTTCTTTCGAAGTTCCAGGCCAAGTTTTATCGATCACTTCATGTGCTTGCTTGCAGTTATCGGAATAAATTAACTTTAGTATGGGAATGATTGAGTTTTCAAAGTATGTATTTGTTGGTATATTGAAGTAATCAGATGGATTATATGGCGAATCAATATACTTGAAATGATGATGGATAACAACCTTGTCATCTTGTAACTCTTCATGAATATAATCTTTATAGTTAATACGATTGATTGAGAAAATTATCCTTTGCAATTCACTCTCAGGTATTGGTGCTTTTTTCATCTTATTGTAATCAAGCCTGTAGTAGCCATCTATAAGCCCGTAAATCAGCTCTGGTTTATCGCTATCATTATTAAGGTTGCTAGATTTATCCCAAACACCTATAAGGCTGTCATCTTTTTTAATGATTTCAAACCCATCCTTTTTATGATCTTTTTTCATAACAATTACGACGCCTGAAAATTTACCTAGTGTTTTAAAATCAGCACCGAGAGAGAATATTATTGTACGTAATCCAGCCAAATATGTTCCATCTATTTCTTCGAATATCAAAATTGGTGAATTGAGTTTGTGATTAGGGGTGACTTCAGTCAGATCATAACCTTGCTTTAGGGTGATTTTATTCGAGAGCTCATTAATGCTTTCAAAAACAACCTTTCCATTTTTTTTAATAGTGAACTCATTAGTCGTGTTATGAACCTTTTTGACTAAGTGCAGTTCATAGTTGTTAAAAACATAATCCTCAATAACAGTGTTGTTATGTTTGGCAAAGCATGGTTGGCAGATGCCAAATAAAGCTATTATAGATATAGATTTGAGAAGTTTTTTAAGCATGATGATTGCCGTCGTTGGAGTTGGTTTTAATAAGTGATTCTTTCATGGCTATATTTTAATTCCTGCTCAATAGAAATAACATTATCATAAGGTGGATCAAATCACAAAGGCTTTAATGGCTTTTGCTTTATCTGCTGCCCAAAAGATCCATAAGTTTTGTCACTTCCATAGAAGTCAAAGAGTCGTTGGCTATTCTTTCTTCCAATTTCTTTATGGAATAGATAACGGTGGCGTGGTCGCGTTTTCCCATTCTGAAGCCAATTTCTTGCAAGCTTTTATCAGTCAGTTGCTTGGCCAGAAATGCCACCATCTGGCGTGGGTAAACAATTTTTGGCGATCGGCTTTTTGAAGTTATCTCAGCTTGTGTGATGCCGTAATAATTAGAAACTATTTCAATTATTCGTTCCACAGAAATTGAAGATTCATGGGCAAGTAAACAATCCTTCAACACTTCTTTGGTCAAGTCGATATCTATTGCGTGTTGCATTAAGCTGGCAGAGGCGATTATCTTATTAAGGGCAGCTTCCAGCTCTCTGATCGAAGAGGTGACATTTTTTGCTATAAAATCAAGCACTTCAGGGGCGATTTCTATGTTCATCTTTGATGATTTTGCCTTTAGTATGTCTTTGCGCAAATCAAGGTTACTTTGTTTGATCTCCACAACCAAGCCACCAGTCAAGCGCGAGGTGGTGCGCTGGTCTAAGTTTAAATCATATGGAGATCGGTCAGAAGAGGCGACAACTATTTTCCCAGCTTCTATCATCGCATTCAGAGTGTTGGCGAATTCTTGTTGGGTGCCGCTTTTGCCGCAGATGAATTGAAGGTCGTCAAACAAAAGAACGTCGATCTCTCGCAGGCTTTCTTTAAAGCGATAGGTGTCGTTGGCTTTAATTGAGCGAATATATTGATGCATGAACTTTTCTGCGCTCATATACATCACCTTTTGTCCCTTGCAGTGCAGCTCCATCGATTGCGCAATTGATTGCAGTAAATGTGTTTTTCCCATCCCCACGGGGCCGCTGATGTAAAGCACACCCTTGATCAAGGTGTTGGCAATGCCATCCTTTGCAACTGCTTGGGCTGCAGCACAGGCGAACTTGTTGCTCTCCCCAACCACAAAGGTTTCAAAGGTGAAGCGCTTATCCAAAGAATAGGTGATTGCAGGCGCCTCTTCGGTTGTAATTTGTTCAGCAGAAACCTCGTCTTTTTGATGGCTGCGATGGCTTTTTACCCTCAGGTCAATCCGTTTTATATCAGGGTTTTCTGATGCAGCGAATTCTTTCAGCTTGTTGTAATAATTAGTCAGCACCCATTCGCGAATAAACCTGCTGGGTGCAGTGATGGTTATGGTATCGCCTTTGATTTCTTTAAAGGTCAGGTTGGTGAACCAGGTGTTGAAGATGGCAAGGCCCATATGGTTGCGTATTTTTTCTAATACGGCATTCCATATCTCTTCATGAGTTTTAATAAGGTGCACGCTGGATGTTGGCATATTAATTTTGCCCCCAGGGTAAATTAGAAGCTTTCCATCCTGAAGTTGTGCCTCTATGATTGTTTTGATCCAATGTGCCTTCAAAACCATCGGCTATATTATAGCATTCGTTAAAACCATATTCAGTTGCCATAACAGCTGCATCGCGTGAGCGCCCACCACTGCGGCATAAAAACAATAACTTGCTTTCTGGTGCAACGGCAACTTGTAAACGAGAAATGAACTCGGGAACGAACTGCATATTAGGCAGTTCATAAATAGGGCAGGATAAATATTGCGATCTATCCACAGATGGGGTGCCCACGAAATTCATCTCTGCTTCAGTGCGCACATCAACCAGTATGGCCAATGTGTCTGAAGATAAAAGCTTCCAAGCTTGCAGGGATGTGATATCGCCAGCATATTGCATAATATTTAACACCAAAATGAATTTAGTTTGTGGAATAGTGCCACAGACAGTAAACTGAAATTGACGCAATTGGAGGCAAACGTAAAGCATTTTTATTAACAAAAAGACAAATAAAAATGTTGACTTTGCTAAATGCGAGACTGGGCCTGGGCTTCTCTTTGAAGTTGCGGTAAATTGTATGTTACAATGATTTTTCTTTACCGGAAATGTTCAAAAACTTTTCAAATAGTGCTGACTTGTAACGGCGATAAAGCGTAACAATTCCTAAATATATTCACAATTTTTGTGATTTATTAGCCTGCAACGACTTAACCAAAGCAACACATATTATGACAGATAAAAATATACAAATGTATTCAAATAAATGTAGATTTATTTGTCTGGCATGTATGGAAGCCAGGCAAACAACGAGCAACATAATGTTAGTTTGTAATACTTTTAAAACAACCTGAGTGTGAGTGGATCCAGATCGAACTGCGATCTGGAAGAAGTGTTTTGTGTGGGGGAGCCAAAATTTTTCCAACCTCACAATGCGCATGAATAACACCACCCCAGCATCAGCAAAATAATACATGGGAAGAATCAAAGCCTGAGCTTGATAACCTTTTGCCGCCCAAATACACAGCAGAGTAGCGATTATAAAGCCAATCGAGACACTTCCAGCATCGCCGATGAAAAGCTTCGCCGGATGCCAGTTATATTTTAAGAAGCCGGCGGTGCAGCCAGCCAGCAGCAGTGATATATATATATAGCTAAATTGAACATCTGTTATGTAAAAACCCAAAGCTAGGGACAGCGACAGAAATATGGTTTCCATCCCCGTCATGCCATCGATCCCATCCATAAAGTTGAATAGATTGATGAAGCCTGCGATCATAAGGGTGATGAGGCAAAATTCGACACTATATGGCAGATAATTCATGAAAACACTGCCGTTTTGCAGCACAACCATTGCCCCCAGGGTTGCAATTAATATATGGCTGATCAACCTTATGCCAATTGAAACCTCCTTGATGTCGTCACGGAACGAGATAAGGGTCAGGGCGCTTAGGGCCAGCATCAAAAGGCTTGGTGCCAGCACCGCATTGCTATAGAAGAACACAAAGGGGGCAGAACCCATAAAGAAACTGAACAATATGGCTATTCCACCGCCGGTTGGGGTTGGATGGATGTGGTTGCTGCGATGATTTGGAGTGTCTAAAATGTTTTTGCTGTTTAAAAACGTAATCAGTTTGCCACATAACCAATAACATAAAACAGAAGATGCGACGATGTAAGTTATAAAGATGAAAGACATAGCAGCCTATCTATTGCATATTACCGAATATCCTTGCGCAGGGGAAAGATATAAGTCCATTAATTCATCCACTCTATCAATAAATTTCATTCCAAGCAAGTTAGTGATGGTGCTGTGGCTGATTATCAGTAATTTGCTGGCGTTATGATGGGTGGATATCGACATAACCTCATCATATGCGCCATCGGTATAATTCTGCCACGAGTTTAAAGAATCTTTCGCCAACATCTCGCGCGGGGTTGCATATGGGTAGGCGGTCAACATCTTACTGATGTTGTTTATATCATCAGCAGACTTTGGAAGATAAAGCGCCTCAGAAATGACAAGTGGCACAGGTTTTTCCGCAGCCATCATGATAATTTCCGCCGTTTCGATAGTTCTTTTTGCGGTTGAGCAAATAATAAGGTCATAATCAAATAATATCACTTTTTTCAGATTAAAACTTTGGGTTAAGCCCTTATGGCTTAAAACCCTGTCTTGATCGCCACCAGCAGGATCAGAATGAGCATGACGCAAAAACGAGACTCTTGAAATATTATTATGGGTCATCAGAGTGCTTTATTAATCATATCTATAGTTTCTTGAACGCCATAAAGATGGATGAATGATCCAAACCTTGGGCCTTGATCAGCGCCAAGCAGCACCTGGTATAGGCAGCTGAACCATTGTTTCAATTCTAATTCACTTTCGGTGCCAATGCTGTATACCATATTTTGTATTTCTTCAGCGGAAGATTGATGCATTGAAGCAAGCCTTTCAGCCAATTTCAGCATGGCAACCCTTTCAACTTCAGTGGGTGCACGGAATTTCTTGTGTGGCTTGATGAAGTCATTATAATAGTGAATGGCTTTGCCCATCATATGATGCAGCAGTTGGTCTTCCTCACTGCATTGGCGTTTGATATATCCCCATATCACGCTTTGATCATCAGTGTTGCAGGCGCTCACTAAATTCAACAGCAGGCTGAAGCTGATGCCACCTCTATATTGTGGAGGGGCGCCATTATGGATAAAATATACCGGGTTAGCCAGGCGCTTAACCTCATCAGTTTCAGCTTCATATTTTTGCAGGTATATCAGATATTCATCAACCTGCTTAGGAATCACGTCAAAATATAATTTCTTTGCCTTTTGCGGCGACTGATACATGAAAAGAGACAGGCTTTCCTGTGGGGCATATTTCAACCATTCGTCGATGGTTATGCCATTGCCTTTTGATTTAGAAATCTTCTGCCCGGTTTCATCCAAAAACAGCTCATAAAACATTTGGTGCGGAGCCTTGCCACCAATTGCCTGGCATATTCTGGTGTAAATCGGGCCATTAACCAGATGATCCTTACCATACATTTCAAAATCCACATCAAGTGCAGCCCAGCGCATGCCGAGGTCTGGCTTCCATTGCAATTTGCATAAACCATCGGTCACCCCATGGGTGATCAATTCACCTTCTTCATCGCGATAAGTGATGGTTCCCGCTTCCTTATCAATTGATGTGACAGCCACCTGCAGCACCTTTCCAGTTTTTTGGCATACTGGTAAAAAGGGGCTGTATGTCGCTTGGCGTTCTGCACCAAGTGTTGGCAGCATGATGTCCATCACCTTTTCATAATTGGCAAGCACCTTGAGGATGGCATCGTTATATCCACCATCCTTATAATAATCGCTAGAGCTAATAAATTCATAATTAAAATTAAAGGCATCTAAAAAGGCGCACAATCTTGCATTCATGTTGTGGCCATAGCTTTCAGCAGTGCCGAATGGATCGGGTATTTTGGTCAAGGGCAGGCCGATATATTGTTTATACAGCTCAGGACTTGGGATGTTGTCGGGAACTTTGCGCATTCCATCCATATCATCAGAAATGCAAAACAACCTGGTTGGAATGTCGGATATCTGTTCAAAGGCAAACCTCACCATGCTGGTTCGGGCCACTTCGCCGAATGTGCCGATGTGGGGCAACCCAGATGGGCCATATCCTGTTTCGAATAAAACATAGCCCTTTTTAGGGGTGGTGTGATTGATCTTCTTTAGTATGGCCTCTGCTTCCAGGAATGGCCATGCGCGGCTTTCAACAGCTTTAGCTAGAGGTATAGACATACTAAGATACTTCATTTGCAATTAAAAATGTTAACAGAATATAGCAAATTCCTGCCAAGATACAACAGTAATCTGGTTATTTTGAAAAAAGGAGAGCTTTTGAGAATGAGTGGATAATGACTCATTACAGGATAAAGAGAAGTCGTCATCCTCAGGGTCAGGTTTTATCTGGCTTCTGGGGATCCAGTCAAACAAAGAAAAGGCACTTTATTGGCCATTAATATCATTCCTTATCCAGGCGGAAATATGGTTGCAACGCCTTATATTACTGAATTGCTAGCGCGAGGATGACGATATTACGACTTAACTTTATCATTTCACCCTCTCGTTTTTCAAAAGAGCCTAAATTTCTATCTGCTGCGCTGTTTTTTTAAAGGTGGTTGCTTTTGTGGGGTGGAATCTTTTAATTGAGCCTCTTCGCCATCATTTGATGTCACTTTATCAACAAAACCGGACAGCCTTTTTTTCTCAGAAGAGCGTGTTGTCATTTGCCCAGCATTCACCACCACAGCCGCTGCAGGAAGCTCAGAGAGCAGGGGCAGGGAAAAAACACTGTCTGCGTTCGCAGCTGGTATTATTGGCGGGCCTTCTGGATAAGCACCTGCGCCATATCCAGCCCCGGCAGAAGCCCACAGATAAACTGATGGATATCCCGGTTTATTTTGTAACGAAGCAGTTCTTGCCGCAGCATAATCCCCCCTTGTTCTTTTATTATCACATGGTTTTCCGCCAAAAGTTGCACCCACGCCCCTGTTGCTGAGGGTGATGGCATCTGTTAGCGAGTCTTCATAATTGTTATTCCTTTGCCATTCAGTCAAAAAACCTTTTGCTTTTCCGGCATCTATGCTGTCAAGATAGGCATACATATCATTGATATCTTTAGTCACTTTTTCAGCAGCATCCATAAAGCGATCTGTATATGGCTTTATTTGGTTAATTGATCTAGTTAAAATACCGTAATTCTTAGGGTTGTCTTTCCGCTTGTTAAATTCTTCTAAGCTAGATGACACGGCTTCTAACATAAATATTAAAATCGTTGGTCTGCGTCCATTTTTATTAACATGATAATCTAGTATATATCCTAATGCTTCTTCGTGAGAAGATGGAATTTTTTTATGTTCACGCAAATTCAATTGAATTGTTTTATCTAATTTAAAACTTATCATCATCATTGTTTTTAAGGGCTTTTTATCGCCTGGTAAGGTGTGATCGAACAGGTAATTATACATAAACCTATAGGCTTCATCCAAGCCTTCCACAGCATCTGCCATAAATGTTTCATCTGAATATGCTGGTGCAATTTCAGGGACAGCATATTCTTGCGTTGCTTCTTCTGGGGAAGCGGGACGTTCTAGCATGTTTTGATTCCGTTGCTGTTAATAATTAAATGCCTTTTAGCAAGAAACAAAAGCTTGCGCAATAACAATCTTGCAAGATCTTGCGTTTATAAGCCATATGATATAGCCTGTTGGAAAAATCAAAGGCTATTTATATGATGAATTTTATTATAACCCACTATCTTGCCTTCAAGGCCGCCCACATAATATCGGTGATTTGCTGGATGGCAGGGCTGCTTTATTTGCCACGGATATTTGTCTATCATGCTGGCGCAGTGCTTGGCGGTGAAGCTGACAGCACCTTTAAGGTTATGGAATATAAACTATACTATTACATCATGCATCCAAGCATGTTGGCGTCATATCTTTTTGGTGGTGCCATGTTTATGGCGCAGGAAGGTATGATGGCTTGGGTCCATGCTAAATTGCTATGCGTGGTGTTGTTGACTGGCTGCCACATAGCCATGGGAAGATATCTGCGCGATTTCTCGGTGGGGCAAAACAAGAAAAGCGCCAGATATTTCCGTGTGTTCAATGAAGTGCCATCCGTTTTGATGTTGATCATCGTGGTGCTTGCGGTGACCAAGCCTTTTTAGCAGCAAGATACTGCTGCGAGTGGGGGAAGGATATCATCATCCATAGTCTTCGACTGAAGATTGATCGCTATAAGGGGTATCATCATCGCTTTTGAAAGCATCTTCTCCTATTGCATTATATGTTTCACTCGATTTAATGATAACGCTGTATTCATTTAGGTCATTGAACATGGGGCTGCTTGGATTTATATCATTGAGTATTTCAAATTCAAGCTCTGAGGCAAAGCTGCGAGGTTTCAACGCGCTGTCATGTGATTGCTTTATGTCATCTGAATCTGGGCTGGCAGAGAATATTTGATCTGGTATTATGTCCATATTTTCTGTTTGGGTGCAGGCGTCTTCTCTTTTAGAGACAGAGTCATCTACTGCAGCAGCGCTTTCAACTGGGGGAGTCACAGCGGTTATCATTGAGATGCCATCAGGTTTGCCACCAAAACCACCACCTGCGTCTGGCTTGGTATCATCACCTCCTAAAGCAGCTTCTATGGCGGCAGGAAGAAATTTCTTCTCGGGTCGGTTGGATGTTAGCGCCAAAGTGAGGGCTGCGCCGATTGCCACTCCTGCGGCCAAAGCAATAACCGTGTCTGGATGCGTGGTTGTATATTTATATATAGCATTAAAATCTGCGATGGCAGTTTGCGAGGTCTCGCTGGGATCGATAAAGCCGCAGCCTTTTATTGCCCCCAACCTTGTTGCTGGATCGACCCATGTTAAATCCAAAGGTGTCAGATCTTGCTTCAGCTGTTCGAACAGATTTGCTTGTTTGTTATAGTGTGCTTTAAGTGCTGCTATAGCTGAATCTTTCTTGCCACTATCTTTTATTTCTTGCTCAATTTTCTTAAGCGATTCTTTATTGCGCTCTGATATTACGTTTAAGAAAGAAACAATCCCGATTTCGCTTAGTATAATTGGTTTGCTGAGCGCCCTTTCTTCAAAGCCTTCAAGAAGTGCAGTTCCATTCAAGCTTATTATTTCGCTTTTTAAAGCTGAAATTCTATCTTCATGAGATTTCTCTATTTCTCGCACCCTGCTATAATCATGGATTAAATCTTTTAATCCACGCCCATAGATATTTGCTGGATTCTTCAGCAAATAAAGTAACGACTTTTCTTTATCCGTTTCAGCTAAGTATTTTTGATCTTTGCTTGTTTCAACCAGATGCTCACCGAATCTCAGCATAATGACAGCTCTTCTGTTTATTTTTCACCGATTATATCAGGATATGCTATAAATCCCAAGTTAATAGAAGTAGATAAGATGTATCTTTTGCGACAAAGTTGTGTATTTGTTAAATCTATACTAAGGTGAGGGAAATAATCACGAACCAGCATTGGTGACTGCAGCGCTTGCTTGCGGGGCCTGGGCAGCAGGTGGGGTGGCAATTTGAGTTGCTGGCGCATCGGGTGCTGGATGGGTTTGTTGGTAAAACAGGGCTATTAAGTTCTCATTATTCAGACCTCTAGCCCCTTTAATAGAAGAATTAACGAAGGTGATATTGGTTAATATAACATCATCAAACCTAGCCAAATCAAGGTTTGAATTGGTGATTTTAGCATCTGTCATATTGGCGGCGGAAAAATCACTCATCTGCATAAAGCCATCATCAATTTGAACACCAATCATGGTGGCGCTGCGGAACGATGTGTTTTTCATGATGGATGATGAAAGGTCAGCAGAGGTTAAATCAGCCCTTTCGAAGTTGGCACCATGCAAATCTGATATCTTCAATATTGAACCAGATAAATATGCCCCATTAAAAAATCCATTAGATAGATTAGATCCAGAAATCATGCAATTTTTCAGATTAGCATTGGAAAAATCAACCGCCTCGGCATAGGCGCCAAACAAGGATGAGCTGGTGAAATGGATGTTTTGCATGTTGGAGGTGAAGAAAATGGAATAGTCCAAATTTGCCTTGTCCGCATGAGCATAGGATAGGGTAGCGGCATAAAAATCAGCTTTATTCCAAACAACTCCGTCGAGCAAAGATTTATTGAGGTTGGCGAACCTGAAAGATGAATTTTTCCCCTTTGAAGAGGTGAAATTCGCATTGGTGAAAAAGCTTTGATAAAAATTAACGTCATCCAGGATGGTGCTAGCAAAATCAGCGCTGGTGAATGTTCCATCCTTAGCTTGGCATTTACTTAGATTGGCTTTTTCGAATATCGTTGAATCGGCATAAATATTATCCATTATGCTTGCTGTTAAATTAGCACCGGTGAAATCGGATGATGCGATGCTGGCATTGGTTAGATCGGCGCCGGTCAAATTAACTCCTGTCAGATTTGCCTCTTCCATATAGGCATTAACCAAGATGGCATGGCTTAGGTTTGCCCCGCGCAGGTCAGCCTTATCAAGTTGAGCTCCGGTTAAATCCACCCCAGAAAGATCTATATTCCTTAAGTCAGTGCCAATGTCCCTTGCGATGTTCACTGGCTTTTTTCGCGATATGGAATCAGCAGCATAAGAGCGCACCGCATCACCCAAAGCTTTGTTATAAGCAGGGGCATCTGCTGCATATGCATTCAGATGGCACAGTAATAATATGGCAGTAAGCAGTCTTAAGGTTATGACCATTGTCTCTTTATCAAATTAAAGATAATTCTGAATTAAATGCTGTGCAATTTGCACTGCATTCAAAGCAGCTCCTTTTCTTAGATTATCAGAAACAATCCACATAGTTAAAGTGTTTTTTCTTATTGGGTCTTGTCTTAAGCGAGAAATAAACACATGGTCTTCCCCAACCACCTCTATTGGTGTGACGTATCCATCATGCTCTAAGCCCCTGTTCATCATGATTCCAGGGGCAACCTTCAGCAATGATCTGGCTTCTTGCACTGTTATTTCGTCGGAGAATTCTATGTGTACAGATTCACTGTGGCCAACAAATACTGGAACTCTTACGCAAGTTGCATCAACAATAATAGATGGATCTAATATTTTTTGCGTTTCCACACGCATTTTCCACTCTTCTTTGGTATAGCCATTATCCATAAAGTCATCAATATGTGGGAACAGATTGAAAGCAATCGGGCGCGGGAAGTGTGCCGGTGGAACATCATCCAACATATATTTAGACTTAGTCTGCCTGTAAAGTTCATCCATAGCCGCCTTTCCAGCGCCAGAAACCGATTGATAAGTGGAAACCACCACCTTTTCAATGGGGATGTGTTGGTGCAATGGGTTTAACGCCACCACCATTTGAATGGTGGAGCAATTAGGGTTGGCAATGATGTTTTTCTTGCTGTAATCGGCTATGTCATGTGGGTTAACTTCAGGAACCACCAGGGGCACATCTTTATCCATACGGAAATGTGATGAATTATCGATAACAATACATCCATCTGCCGCCGCCATTGGTGCATATTTGGCAGACAATTCGCTGCTGATGGCAAATATTGCTATATTAACTTGCGAGAAATCGAAAGAGTGCAGGTCGGTTGTGGTTAAAATTTCATCGCCATAGCTGACTTCTTTATTTGCCGATTTTTCAGAAGCAACAGCAAAAACCTGCTCTAAATTCATATCAAATTGCGCCAGTGTTTTTAACACCTCTTGGCCAACCTTGCCGGTTGCCCCTATGACCGCTATCTTCACACCCATCTCAATCTCCTTGTTTTTAGCGTTATAATTTTGGCTTGAAGCCAAGGCTGCGCAGCATGTTGTTGACTATATGCAATGGCAAGCCAGCAACATTAGAATCAGATCCGTTGATATATTCAATGAAAGTCGCGCCACGGCCATTAATCGCATAGCCGCCAGCCTTGCCTTCCCAAGCCTTTGAAGCGACGAATTCACTTGCTTCTTCTTCAGATAAACGCTTGAATTTAACTATGGTGCAACAAACTCTAGACATTATTTTATCGCCACGACGAATGCAAATTCCAGTGTAGGTTCTGTTCCTTCTTCCAGAGAGAATCTTTAAGAATTCTGCTGCTTCCGCTGCATCTTCCGGCTTATTCATAACCTTTCTGCGGCAATATGCAACCGTGTCAGCTGCTATAATTATGTCGTTTGGAAATTGCTTGGCAACAACTTCTGCTTTGCTTATGGCCAATCTTAAGGCCAAGTCGTCTGGTCTTTCTGATTTATGCGGCGTTTCGTCGATATCCGCCGAGACGATCATGTCAGGGTCATACCCAACCTGCTTCAACAGTTCCAAGCGCCTTGGTGAAGATGAAGCCAGAATTAACTTAACCATCTTAGATTACATCAGCAGGGGGTGTTGCTTCAACCGGCGCACCAACCTTATGGCGGTGGGTCACGCGGCCTTTGGTTAAATCATATGGTGTCATCTCAACGGTAACGTCGTCACCAATTAAGATTCTGATACGGTTCTTACGCATCTTGCCAGATGTATAGGCGATGATGATATGACCGTTTTCCAACTCCACTTTGAAAGTGGCGTTAGGCAATAATTCTATGATCTTGCCCTTAAATGCTAATACTTCTTCTTTCAATTTCAAACCAATGTAATTTATTATTCCACAACAGCCATTATACTAGCTTTATTCGCCATATGCAACTAACTTCTACATTCTAACCGGCTCTTACAGAAAGTGACTAGATAATGAATTTGTTATAATAATGTCATTCCTGCATGGGTGGAAATCCAGCTGCGACACCTTATAACACGGGATCACCGCCTGCGCGTGGATTAAGATGCTTTAACTTGATTTAAAGGTTTTATATGATCGCAAGCACTTAACTTTATTTTTAGGTCCACTCCAGCCCCTTTAATGTTAAACAAAAAAGAACAAAAAGATTTGACAATATCAATGCCAACAGCCACTATCTTATCGAGTTATATAGCCTTTAAGGAGTTTGTTATGAAAAGAAGATCATGGATATTGTTATCATTAGTGACAACTTTTATCGCTATGGCTGCGACCATCGCTCTTTGGATTGCCCACACCAGGCTTATAACCAATGGCATCACTTCACTGGAAGATCAAATAAGAAGCTATTCGATGGTTTTACGACATGGGGATATAACGTTCTCTAAGCAATCTATTATGGATATTAAAGCTGACATCAAGGATGTGACATTAACCATAGGCGAGGGGAACATAAGCCAGGTTTATCACGTCGATCAAATCAAGATAAGCAGCAATCTGTGGGCCCGTGAATTAATATTAGAATTTCCAAGTGACATTACCCTTGCTTCCAAAGCGAAAGAAGCTGTGTCTGAAAGTTTATATAAATTCACCCATAACCCCATAATAAAAGTGGTTTTCAAAAGGCCAAGCAGCAAAAATTGGAATTCCATCCAAATGCTTCAACAGGTGAAATTGGAAAGTGTTGGATATCAACATATGAAACAATTAGCTGGAAAGATGATGCCAGTGACGCAACTGGAATCGCTAAACATTGCTTTAGAAAACATTGCAACAGAAGGTGCACTTGATTGGAACCTACAGTTTAATCTGTTAAATCATGAATATATGATCGAAGACCCTTCAGTGATGGATCAAATGACGCGCGACTTTTATAAATTGGTCGCCTTTAAGGGAAAAAGCAGCATGCAATTGGCGATGAATATCTCTGACAGAGATGGGATGAAGTTGCTTGACGATGGCAACAAAGCAATTGATTTTCAGATAAGCAACTTAAAGTTCACCTCCCCAATATATAACATTCAAATAAAGGGGGAAGTTGAGAAACTTGACAGCACACCCATGCCATATTTTAATATTACGATGGATATAGATAACTTAGAAAGAATGCTGTCCCAGTATGCCGAGGCTTTGAACATCAGCATAGAGCGCCTGAAAAAGCAGATGCCCGAATCTAAATTCACCACTATAAAAGAAAGCGATGTGTTGGTTGCGGCTCGAATCTTACGGGAATCTTCTCACAACCCTGCTGCTGCGGGTGAGGCATCGATAAAGATAGTGCGTGATAATCTTGACTTTAAAATAGCCGATGTTTCTTTGCCACTATTGGTGCAACAGATTCAAGATGCCTGCAAGGCAGAAGATGAGGCAGCGGCCAAAGCAAAAAAGAGTGTTAAAGGCAAAAAGGCTAGCTCCAAATCATAGGATAAGTTAAATGGATTTGCAGCAGCAACTGAGCATCAGTAAAAAACACGTTCTTTCCGGCGACTACAGTAAAGCATTGGCAATGGTTGATGGGATATTGACGCACTATCCAACAAATATCGAAGCATATTGCATTAAGGCTGCTGTCTTTAACTTCTCTGGCAAGAACACGCAAGCACTGGAAGTTTTGCTGCAAGCACTCGAGCATAAACCAGATGACATAATGGTGATGCATCTTTTGTGCGAGTGTTATAAGCGGCAAAAAAGCCAGCAAAAATCCACAGAGGTTGCTAATAAGTTGGTAGAGCAAATTTATCTATTAAAACAGGCTGCCTATGCAGATAAAGCCAATTTATTAATAATAGAAACCTTGGCTGGAATATATTTTGATCACCGGAAACTTGATAATGCTGAGAAGTGCTATAATATTATCCATGAATTAGACCCCAACAACCAAGTTGCCCTGCACAGATTATCCTTCATCTTAACCTGTTCTTTCGACAGGAATGGTGAGGACCGCTTAACCAGAGCGGTTAAGCTTTCTAATGCATTAATGGATATAGCACAAGATAAGCTGCCAGTTTCTGAATGGACGCAGATCACAGCGCTGAAAGCCATCGATCTGGAGCTGCAAGAAAAGCTGGGGGATAAGAATAAGCTGTTGAAATATTGGTCTGATAACATGATCAACAGGGCATTTGTTTACCAAAAAAGCCGGGTTGAGACGATGCAAGATCGTCTTGATCTATTAGAAGCACACAGAACTTGGGGAACTAAGCTTGAAGCCAGCACTGATAAAACACAAATTAAACATAAGGTGCGGCAAAGGCTTAACAGCAAAATCCGTCTTGGCATCAGCTCTATGGATTTTAAAAGCAATCACATAGGTTGCTATATATGGCCATTAGTGGATAATTTAGATCAGGACAGGTTCGAAATTTATTGCTATAGCCAATGGCCAGAAGTGAATGACCCATTGCAAAAGAAATTCGAGGCTGTTGCCGACAGCTTTAAAGAATGCCCACTTGCAATGAATGATAAAGACGTGGCCCAGGTTATAGCGGATGACTGCCTGGATGTGTTAATCGAAACTGGTGCTTGGTTTTCAAGATCTCAAACAATAGCATATAGGCCAGCGCCGATGCAAATTTCTTGGCTTGATTATCTGCATTCCATGGGCCTGCCAACTGCAGTAGATTACCTGGTTCTGGACCCATATGTTAAACCAGAAAGCCCTAATTTAATGATCGAGAAATCGATTATTTTACCAGAAGTTTGGATGGTGATGCATCCTTATGGCTTTCCTGAGACTCCAATCACCGAATCATTGCCAGAAGAGGTCAATGGTTATATCACCTTTGGTTCGATGAATGCAAGTTACAGGTTCACCGAGGAAATATTCAAGGTTTGGGCAGGGATAATGAAGATGGTGCCAAATTCCAGGTTTATATACATTCACCCAGAAGCTCTCACCCATGTGATGCGCGATAATTTCCGTAAATATATGGAGAAATATGGCATCAGCAGGGATCGTGTGTCTTTCATCGCCACAAGGCGCAATTTCTTTGAGCATTTCAATAAAATAGACATCGTTTTAGACACCTTCCCCCACATGGGCAACACCACTACAGATTATGTGTTATGGATGGGATTGCCATTGGTGACCCTGGTTGGCCCATGCTTTTTTGAGCGGGTGAGTTACAGTGCATTAATGAATTGCGGGCTTGGTGAACTTTGCGCCTTTAATTTATATGAATATCATCAGATAGCCTTGCAACTGGTTGCAGATAAAGAAAAGCGTAAATATATACGCCGCAACTTGCGCAGTTGGATTTTAAATGGGCCCCTTGGACAAGCAAAAAGATTTGCCGATAATATGGGAAATGCCATTGCTGATGTGCTCGGCAGGGGGTGAATCTGCCTTGGCACAGCATAACTTAATTGGAATAGGGCTGCGCCATCCTCACTATAAACAGGTGCTGCAGGATCAGCCTGATATCGGTTGGCTTGAAGTGCACAGCGAGAACTTCTTCCACAGCGCCGGCCCATCGATAGATTTCATCACCTCCGTTAGGAAAAAATACCCCATCAGCCTGCATGGCATCGGCCTATCCCTTGGTTCGGCAGATGGCCTTAACCAAGAGCACCTAGCCAAGCTGAAAGGGTTGGTTGATCGGTTGGATCCATTCTTAGTTTCCGAGCATTTATCCTGGGGATATCTTGATGGCATCTATATACCAGACCTGTTGCCGGTTCCATATAACCAGGAAAGTTTTGATGTCTTCGCTAAAAACATCACTACCACTCAGGAATTTTTGGGCCGAGAAATTTTGATTGAAAACCCATCTACATACATAGAATACAAGGCATCAAAACAACATGAGGTGGATTTTATGACTTCACTTTGCGCAGCCACTGGTGCAAAGCTATTGCTTGACATCAACAATGTTTCTGTTTCTTGTTTTAATCATGGATGGGATGTAAAGGAATATATCAACGCCATCCCAATTGGCCTGGTTAAAGAAATTCACCTCGCGGGCCATTCGAGCGAGGAAATAGCGCCAGGGAAAATCCTGCGGATTGACACTCATGACCGCAACGTATGCCCAGAAGTATGGGATTTATACGGCCATGCCATCAGCAGGTTCGGCCTGATTCCAACCCTTATAGAATGGGATTCTAAAATACCCAATCTTGAATTTCTGCTTAAAGAAGCATCGAAGATCGCTGAATATTTCACAGGATGGCCTCATGCAAAAGCTTAAGTTCATCCAGAAAGCTTTTTCTGACGCCTTGCTTGAAAATGGCGAGATATCCTTCATCAGCTCTGACCATCCAACTGCAAGGCTTAATGTTTATCGACACAATGTTATAAGCAATATGAGTAATGCTCTTTCCATCACCTTTCCAGGAGTGTGGAAGCTTTTGGGTGAAGAGTGCGCCAACAGCTTGGCCCATGCCTTTTGCCAAAGTAAGAGCAATTTCCCAAGATCGGGATGTTTAGAAGGGTGGGGCAGGGGGTTCCCTGATTTTTTATCCCAGCGGAAAGAATTGGCCTCCGTCCCTTATATCAGGGATTATGCTTTATATGAATGGTTAAAGCACATCTCTTATGGAGCAGAGAAAACTCTATATAACATAGATTATGTTTTAAATAACAGGCCTGCGAAACTTCCGCCAGATATGTTTATATTTACTTCAAACTTCCCCATCGATAAAATCCAAGAAGTGGTTGATAACCCAGCCCTTGATTATGCAGATGGGGCAGGGCCTGTCTTTTGCGTCATATGCCGCCCTGTTAATAAGGTTGTCACCACTTGGGTTGCTGAGGAGTTATATAGCTTGCTGTCTAAAGCAGCTCGGGTCGATTGCTGATCTTTAGGATGCAAGAGGCAAAGTATCTGTTATATATTGATAAAAATCCAACATCTTTCACCCTCGGGGCCAAGCACTCTTGGCATCCGGGGGGAGTAATATATATAATTTTACATTGCTTACCAAAAAACAAAAGACTTCTTTCTTTATTTTACTAGAACCAAAAGAGCGGGTGAAACATGGCTCTAAAGATGACGGTTTTTGAGTGAAATATGGATTACTTCACCTGAGAATGCTAGATCTTATTAATAAAAGGTGAGTGAATATATGAAATGGCGTGCCCGGAAGGATTCGAACCATCGACCTACTGCTTAGAAGGCAGTTGCTCTATCCAGCTGAGCTACGGGCACATAGAAAAACCATAAGCGCATAATATGGCAACAAGGGCATGAAAGTCAAGAGTTTTTAACAATTCACAGGATTATCCTTTATATGTTATGGCG
>Ga0114977_10000439_pt1 | contig 27903 bp, 49 predicted proteins | sample S_130805_MF_Meta_FD_87026 | JGI IMG/M metagenome (GOLD analysis project Ga0114977, IMG submission 87026) | Freshwater microbial communities from Lake Simoncouche, Canada to study carbon cycling - S_130805_MF_MetaG | ecosystem: Environmental > Aquatic > Freshwater > Lake | place: Lake...
CCTTTTTCTGAAGATTTTCCAAGGCTTTTGTTCCTGCCGCAGTGAGCTTGCGAGTACCTTCAATTTTCATGTACCCCTTTTGAAGCAAAAAGATTTCGGAATCTCGTTGCAATGCGGAACGACTCATACCAGTGATGGCCGACAACATATTCAGCGTGCAGTCTCCACGATCTTTAAGAGCGCGAAGAATTTGAATCTCAGTGTTGTTTAAGCCAGATGGATTGATACCGATCTTATCGCACAAATCATTCCATTCTTTTGTCCCGAAGTCTTTGTTAGCTTTGGTCTCACAGTAAAGTTCAATCTGCTTCGAGCGCTGAACCGCAGACCGGGCGTTACCACGAACAGTAGCAGCGATCTTTTCCAACACGTCACCTTTAAAGTTAATGTCGGGGAGAGACTTCTCTATGATCTTAGCAACATCCGAAATTGTGTACGGTTGAAAGTCCACAGGAGTGAGTCGATCTTTGAGAGGAGAGAACAGTTTGTCAGCCTCAGTAGTCGCAAGCATAAAGCTTTGCAACTTGAAGTTAAACTCGTACATCCCATCGCGCCAATTGATTTGCTTAACATCTAACTTCTCAGTATTGAAAGCAGAAAGAAGCACAGTCATTAAGTCTCTGGGGAGCGCGTGGCATTCATCTAGGAGCACCGTTACTTCGTTCCCTTGAATCACAGGAGCGAACACTTGCTCAAAGAACACTTGAGCGTTCTTGATAGTGCCGCAGTTGATTTCGAGGAACGCGCGAGGTGCGCCATCTTTCGCGTTAATGCCGCGCGCAGTTTCTTTCGCGAACTCAGTCTTGCCCATTCCCTTTGCCCCTGTGAGTAGGAGAAAAGGAAACTTTTGTGTTTTTACATGAGCATCGAGGTAGAAGCCGAGCTTCTTCTTAACATCTTCTTGTCCAACTAATTCAGCAAAGCGTTTCATTTTAGTATAGGTTAGAGCTTAGTGATCTTGAATTCCACCTTGGGGGTAGAGGTTTCAACTTCACTTTCTTGAATCGTGCGCTGGACCGCTTGAATAGTCAAGCCCATTTTTTCGAGCCAAATGCGCGACACTGGAATCGCGCTGCTAGTGCCAACGAACTGGTCAAGGTCAGCAAGGCTCACATTGACAAAAGAGGTCGAGCCCGCAGGGCGACCCCGACCACGCTTAGTAACGGTAGATGTGTTATTCATACACGAGCAGATTAGGGATTTTTAATCGCGCGTCAAGCAATTTTCTGAAAAAAAATCAAAAAAAATCACCTCAAGGTTTCCCGAGAGGTGACGTGAATTTTAATTAATTTTTAATCCGGCGAAGTTTGAGTATCTTTGCTGATCTAACTTTCGGCTCGGGTTTCGGCTGAGGTTTCGGTTGCCACCTTGGGGGGTAGCGGCGAGGCAGCTGGGGCTGCGGTGGTGGTGGTGGGGGTAGGGTCTTCATGCAGTGCCTTCTTCTTAATGAAGAAGAAATATCCCGCAGTTAGGATGAACCCCAACATGCTTAACGCCACCAGAATGAAAGCAAAAACTGGGTGAACTGCGTTGGAACTGGAAAGTTTTTCGGGTGAAGCTACAGGGGCTAACTGGATAACATTTGCCGCAAGATTATCTGAGGGAAGCTGAACTGATTTTTTAATCTGGTTATCTATAGCTTCATTCAACTCCTTATTTGGTTGGGGCGCATTAGCGTTTGATTTTTTAATATTTAATAATGTTTCGTTCGTCTTTTGAGTTACTAACATATTTAAATCTTTTTCTTTTACCATTACATAACTCTCAGCATTGAACGTTACTTGAGCTGGCTTATTTGGCGCAACTTCATTCACCTTTGGGTTATTTACGGGAATTGCTTTCGTGTTTGGAGTTATGAACATAGGAGCATTACTGCTTACTTTTTGCCCTTTACTATCTGTGCGGTTCATGCAACCAGATAAGAGAACAACCAAAGCTATATTTAGCGCGATCTTGTTCATGTTTGATCTTATTTACACTAAAGCGCGCTCATAGTATAGGACCGTTAACTCTATTTTTGATCCCGGCTATGACCCGGATAACACTTAGGTTTTATAAAGCGCGCGTTATTAATGTTTTATAAAAGAGCATATTTAGCGCATTATGGTTAATCTCTTATGTTCTTTTGAGTTTGCTAAGCTATTTTTTTGAAACGCGCCTTAAACGTCTATCGTATTCTTCTTAATAGTTTCTTTTACTGTTTTGCTAATCGAGTGCATCAGCAACAAATTTTCTCTATCTTCTAATAGTTTCTTTAGTGTCGTGTTAACGAAGCTGACGAACGTTACAACTGCTGTAACCGCTGCCATAGCAGCAGCTAAGGGAACAATCACAACAATGAAATAAAACAAAATAAAGAGATAGCTTGAGATTCTAGGATGCATAATGAGATAAGCTGAAAGGTGAAAAGATTCGCTGGAAAATTATGAGAATGATTAAAAATTAATAAAAAATAGAGCCGAGCAAGGAGTGATTTAAATCTTCTTCTTTTTTAAATCGCTTTCTTTCTTATCTTCTCTCTTCTCTTCTTCTATCTATTCTTACGTATCTATCTTCTATATTTTTCCTACCCGACAGGTAAGAAACTTACCCCTATTTTTGTTAGGGGTCAAGCCTTTTTTTGGATCTTTCTTTTAGTAGTGAAAGATTGGGGCTTTTTCACTGCTATTCCGACCTTAGAATCCTTTAGTTTTTTCGATAGTTTTTCAGCTTCGAAACGATCCATTTCTCTTTGCAATATTTGACGCGATTCTCGTTCATTTTTCATATCGTTATTTAGCAACCAAACGAACACGAAAACCACTCCAACAACCAGTAAAACTGGCATCACCGTATTTAATAAAAAATAAGTATTCATATTTTAATAAGATTAGCCCTATTGTTTGCCCGCTCTTAAATTACCAAGACTTGAGCAAATAAAAACCCCCAAACTAGTATTCAATTACCAATTTGGGGGCGTTTCTAGGGATTTTTAATTACGTTTTATTCGACCACAGTGGTTTCGGAGCCTTTGGAGGCTTGAACCAAAGGAGCAATGAGGTTAAAGCCAGCCTTGAGAGCTTCATGCTCTTCAACAGTAACGTTGGCGCGAGTGTAAAGTTGGAAGAAGTTGTTGAGTGCAACGTCGGGGGCCAGCTTTGATTCGCTCTTGTTTGCAGGATTAGCTAATCCAGCGAGAACAATGAGGCTTTCCTTGAGAGCTTCGTGCTGCTCAGGAAGCAAGCGCGATTGACGATGAAGAGCGGCAAAATTTGCCAATGCTTGATCAGTAGTGATGTTATTCATGATTTATATATATTATGTTTTTACGGAAAATTTGTCAACCTATTTCTTAAAGAATTTCAAACCATTTCTTTGGATTGATCTAAAAACGAAGTAAGGGAACCAAATGAACTTTGGAATCTTTACGATCTTAACGTTATGAGCGTTGATAAGTAGGGGCTTTTCTCCATCCCATACTCTAACTACCACTTGGCTACCATCTGCGATTTTTACGTTCTCTATAACACCATTGCGGGTAGGTAGGGTAGATGGAGTCCAGTAGTTGTCGTACTGCCCAATTTCAATAGTGTAAGCGTCGCCTTTACGCCCAAATAAAATGTTTTTTAAATACCAACCGTCAACACTTCCTTTGATAGTGATGCCATTTTTTAATGGGCAAAGATTCAAATCTTGGAAAATGTAATTTTTGCCGCGAACAACGTCAATGCAATCTTCTTGCCCGCCGCAAACTGTAACTTCTTTTACTGAAACGTTCTCGCAGTTAGAGAACTTCATAACATCATCATAAATGCTTGGAGCTTCAGGATTGCCCCAAGAACCTATAACTAGATTTTTTTCTCCTACGTATGATTTAAAATTGATGTCTTGTTTCACAGTATATTTTAAATTAAATCAAAGCTTCTTCCACTTGGAATCTAATTCGATTGTTGTTTTTGTTTCCATGTTAGATATTCGTTTTTATCATTAACTATGTAATGAAAGTCTTTTGTTTCTTCTGGGCGAATTTCAGTGAGAGCGGGAGACCCGCAGCATCCGCAGCCTTCAATCTTAACCCCATGTTTTTGTGACAAAATGGCGAGGTCGATTAAAAATTGATTAATATTCATTTCTGAATTGATTTTTTCTTGTGGGGCTTTCATATCGAATAAATTAATTACTTTCCGCAGAATGTCAAGAGCGATTCTTCATAAAGATTGTTCCACTCGTAATGTTCCCAAGCAAGCAATCATATGCATTAAATGCTCCTCTGGCCTTTTCTCTTTCACGGTCATCACGCAGCAAATCATTCATCAATAAATGATTAAGATCACGCAGATGCCTTAGCCATTTGACCAATTTTACTTGATCAATCTTATATAGCGTATCAACAGGATCAATTTTTTGATCTTCCCATTTTTTTGTGTATTGGAACATATTTATTCTTTTGTTAACCAGTTGTGAAACGCGCCAAATATATTGGAGAGCGTGTATATAAACCAAATCATTGGTCCAGCGACAATCAACAATATGACTGATTTGTATCCTTTCACATCGTCCATCATTGCCATATAATAGATAAAACCAAAAACTGACCATAGTGTCAAAATTGCGTAAAGAAGCGGCGCGTTCATAATGTATTATAATAATCTTTCATTTTTTGTTGAGCAGTTTCTTTTGTATCGTATGGCCCATAACAATATTGACCATCTGCTTCATCCCAAAAATACCATCCGACACCGTTGTACCCTCGTTCAACAGCGTTGTCAAAGTATCCACTGGTCAAGTATTCTATGTTATTCATAGCAACCATCAATCTTAATGCCATGTTTTTGCGACAGTTTCTCGAAAAATTTGATTTCACTTCGTTCTGACCCGTTAGTGAGAAGTGCGCGCTCTAACCGTTCCACTTTTCCTCTTAGGTCAGCCTCACGCTCCGCACCTTTTCCGAGAAGACGCGCTTGCTCTAAGCATTCCGCCTCGGCTTTCTCTGCGCGTTGCTTCCACAATTCACACCGACCCCGCACTTCATACAAGCACTTGTGGTCGTATTCATAGGCGCGCTTCAACCGCTCCACCTCAGCGATCAACTCGGCGACTTTTTCCTCTGCCGATATGAGGTTTTTACTGTGATTGGATAGATACATATTATTTGCCCTCCTTCATCGCCGCGTCAATGCTTGCGCGACTCACCGTGAGTCGCTCCGGTTCCCACTGCCAATCTATGCCTGATGGCGTTTCGAGCCAGTCAAGCCGCGCCCGCTCAACGGCGAGTTCAGCCTCTAGCTCGGCATTTTTGCGCAAGAGTACAACCGCGTCTTGGATATTCTTCCCAATTTCCGCAGGGTGTGGCATCTCTAGCGTTTCGTCGCCGCGTCTCCATGCATTGTAATTTTGCAGGAATTTAATGATTTTGGTGGGCGTGCTCATTTCGTAATCTCCCATTCGCCAATCGTACGTAGGAAAGCCTCGGCGCGTTGCGCTGCACTAGCATGGCACGCATAGTAAATATCCACAACATCTAATCCGCCCTCGGTATCTATATTCATAATTTTGCAAATTGATTTCCCATATTGGTATTTGTCCGTTAAATTCATTGTAGCCTCAGCTTCGTACATAGCGTTAAGGTCACTTAGGTAGTCGGGGCAATCTCTCAGTATCCCTTGCGGTGTTTTGTACAATGGTCCCCACTGATCTTTGCTTATGATCCCACACGCTTCCGCGATGGCGATTCGTTGTTTTTCGGGACTCATTTCTCGCCCCCCTTCATCGCTGCATCAATGGCTGCAACGCAGGCTTCAACCTGCTGCTCGTTGATTTTTCCTAGATCGTTCGGGTCGACGTAATACCCCTTTGGATACCATAACAACAGCTTGGTTTGTGCGGACTTGCACGCATCGAGCGCGACTTGCCTCAACCGCGCCCGCTCGGTGGAGAGTTCGCCCTCGGCTTTCATGGCTCGTTTCAACTCCTTGTTCCAATGAGTGAGGGCGACGGTTTCAGCGGCTTCGGCGCGTTCGGCGCGGTCTCGCCACTCGACCACCCTTTCGCCCTCGTGCAAAGCGCGGCTTCGCTCTTCGTCCCACGATGCTATCGCTATGGCTTCCCTCTGTTGTGCTGCCGCGAGTTGGTCGCGTAGCTGCCGCACCTCAAAAGCCGTGGGCTCGTCGCACGCCTCACAGGCTTTTTGTGCGGCGCGGAGGGTGGCGTTCTCGGCGCGGAGTTCATGCTCGACCTCGCACGCCCGCTGATAAATCGCATCGGTCCGCTCTGCTTCGGCCTTTTCGCGCTCTAGTCTATGGCTCACATTACGGTCCTGCGCTTGCGCCGTTGTTATGGCCAGCTTTTCAAACTCGGCGCGGAGCTGGTCGCGCTCGGCAGTGAGGGCCGCGAGTTCGCGTTCGAGCGTGCGGGCGAAATTTGGACAAACGGTGTTGTGACCTGCGGCGAAGGTCAGTTTTACCGCTGCGTCGGTGCGGGGTGTGGGTGTGTTCATTTCGCGTCCTTCTTCATAGCTGCAAGGATCGCTGCGCGTATAGTTTTGTGCCCGCTCGTTGTATTGCGGCATGCAAAAACACAGTCCTGTACGTGAGGATAGTCGGTGGGGAGCTGCACCTTCCAGTCGTAGTAAGCTCCTTGTTGGTCGAGCCAATTAAGCATTGCTGTATCAGTGCGGGGCTTGTTACTCATTATATGTTCTCCTTACCAATCAACGCTTCAATAATCTTCTCTGCATTTTCCTGAAAAGAAGGGTAATGTAAAGTATTAAAAGAATTTCCATGCTTCTTGATAAACTTATCCCAATCTTTTTTCTCTTCAGCGGTCAAGCTAGTAGTGGAAGGGCGAGCTTCGCAAGCCTTACGAATAATGTCCACCAACTTGTCTTCCAGCAATCTAGCAGCAGCAGTGACGCGACTGTTATCTGGAGAAACTTGTTGTCTAATGGAAGTACATCCATCCTTAATATGAACTAGCCAGAAACCATTTCTGAGTCCTTCATAGGCATAAGGGTCGTTCGTTGCAACAAATTTAGCTCCAACTTTACGGTACAAGCGGCCATCTTCTTTTAAAGCGGCTCGCGCTACAGAGTTATTTGTTTCAAATTTATAATTGAAAAGATTACGATAGCGGTCAGCTTCGTTCTTCCAATATTCTACTGAGGAATCTTTTGTTAGCTTTGACATAAATATTATTTTATTAATTGGTTAGAGTGGTTTGAAGCCATTATAAGGTTCGGTCTTAGCTGCATCTAAACTAATTGTTTTCCACCAACTGCCTCTTTTTTGTAACACACCTTCTGCGCCAGTTACTTCGCAAGTTTTACCAGATGCGATGTCAGCAAAGTGAACAATGCCGTCAATATAATCTGCGTAACGCTTATTGATAGCGTCAAGCTCTGGGTACTTTTTCGTTCCAACTAAAGAGAGGTTATCTTTACTGTACTCAAGATGATAGTAAAAGCGCAGCGTACCAAATTTCTCTTTGACTTGATCGGCTATTACTTGCGGAGCTGTAACGTTAAAAAAGTAACTAGCTTCGCCTGCTTTGTCGATATAAGGTGCAATGCCAAGTCTCTTGCCATCTTCTTCATCTACTCGTACAGCAGTAGAGTATGTGTAAGTAAGAGCTTCGCACAATACGTCAATGAGATCGTACCACCCATCTCCCACTTCTAAACCGAAAGCCATACAAGATTCTTGAGGCGATTTGCCAACGCCAACGAAAATCTTTGGGTACTTGCGTAATAGTTTATCTTCTAGTTCAGCATTCATCGTAAATTTCCTCCATAATAATCAAACGTTTTTTCGAGATGATCTAAAGAATAGTTAGCGTCAGACATATCTCGCTTTTCCCATTCAGTTAAGCGCTTTTTGCTTCTATATTTCTTAACGCATTCGCGCAAACAAAGAATAGAATCTTTGAGAGAAGCTCTTGCGATACCATCTGCTGTCTCGCCATCAATTTGTACTTTGTCCATTTTAATTATTTTTTAATCGTTACCGATAAGCGAAGTCGTTTCGCGAATCTCTTTGCGAATCTCGCTCAACTCTTGCTCATACGAGCTTTCTGCGCTGAGACCATACTTAATGATGCTTCTCAGTCTAGTCTCGATATCGTAAAGCGCGCACCAAGCTGCACCAGCGTTAACAGCTCTAACGTGCTCGCGATCCTCTTCTGGTAAGTTGAACTCTAATATAGCTTTCATTTGTTTTCTAATTCGATTAACCATTTGCTGTCGTTGTAAATATAATCCCAAAGAATTTCTTCTTGTGGAACGGTTAGGCCCATACTAGACGCTAACTCCGCAATTATTTTATCTTCTGCTTTTCTATTGTTGTCAATAGCTTTTTTGAAATCAGTAATAAATTTCTGATCTTTTTTGTTGATCTTGAGTTTCATGAATTTAAAATATTATAAAATGATTCTGGTAAGGTAACGTTTTCTGGAATGTATTTGCCTTTGAATAAGTTTGCGATCTGATTTTCCGAGTACCCTGCGAGACCGCAGCCAATCTTTGTAAGTAAAAACTCGGTACTTGGATATTCCATCGCTTCAACAAGGAAACAATAAATGTAGTACTCGATGTTGTCAAGAGGAAGTGTGCGGATTTCTAAATCTTTTGTTGGAATCGCGTAGGTTTGCCCCTGTAGCCCGAAACCAACGCCGTTAACCGCGCCAAACTTTTCGCGCGCTAGTTTCGCTGCGCCAGCACCGTGAATGCCAGCCTCGTTAGAGCCAAACACAAATACTTGGTTTTTTTTGAGCTTTGTGATTTTATCTGGAGTGAATTTCATTGTAAATTGGTGGTGAAACTGGGACTCGAACCCAGACGGATTTACATCCAAAAGTTTTTAAGACTTTTGCGGCTACCATTACGCCATATCACCATTTTTGTTTTTTCTTCCTCTATAATTTTCTGTTACAGAATGACAGTTAGGGCAGAGTAACTGAAGATTGTTTTTTTCATTATTCGATGCGTCGCCATCAATGTGGTGAACTTCCAGAGAGATTAGTTGATGCTGCCAATGTGTCAATTCGCATTTTTCACATTTATGACTTTTTTCTTTAATTAAATGTTTTTTTAAATGAACCGCTCTTGTGTACTTTGACCAATCTTTCGTTCTCTGATCTTTGCTCCAACCTTGTCCAGTCCAGTGAGAGGTATCGATATTTAATTTTTGGAGTTTTCTTTTCATGCTCCTGTAATTGCCTCCCACAGCAACTAAATTTAAACTTTTTAAAAGCCCAGCAATTGATTTTACGTTTTTGGCGTTATTGATTATGTCTTGATCGGAGTATTCTTTATATTTTCTCATATAAAGAGGTTACACGAAATGGCAAAGGAATAGAATGTCTTACTTGAGCGTATGCCATTTATTCCAGCACTATGGTCTTGCGATTCAAATAGTCAATAGCTCTTCTCAAAATTCGCTCATCGTCATTGAATCTGCCAAGAGCAAGATTGCAATTATTACATATGTAGCCGCGAAACTCATGAGAAAAATGGCAGTGATCCAATATCCAATCGCTTGTAAAATTTGAGCAAATTGGACATTCAGCAGCTTTGGGAGGTGGATTTTCATCTTTTAATTTTTTTCTGAGAACGGATAATTCTTTGCAGCAAACTGCGCAAGTGTTTTTTCTGCCGCCAGTTGACGAGGCGAAAAATTGGAACTGTTCAATTTCTTTTTTCTCCCCGCATTTGCGGCATAGCTTCATTGAATCATGTTAGTCTTTAAGGTTGGGGTTTCAAGATAGAAAAAGTTAGCTTTTATAAAAATATTCAAAAGCTAATTCGATTGCGTTGTAAAAACCTGCATCAATCAAAGCGTCGCTGTTCACATCGTAATTCTTTTTGATCAACCGAATAAGTTTTGGATGTTTTTTATTGATCTGCAACAGCAACTGTTTCTTATTTTCTTTGATTAACTTTTGAATATCTTTGCGAGCTTCTTTAACTTGTTTTTTAGTCATGATTGGAATAAAATTTATTCAAGTAGATGTTCGGTGTATTTGTCAATTTCCGCACCGTAGTAATCAGCCTCAGACATATTGGGCGATTATTTTCATTAAACGGGTATCTACTTGAAAATTAGATAGAATCGTATAGGCCGCAAAAACTTCAAGAGTCTTTGGGTCTTGTCGTCCGTCGCACCTTGCGAAGTCCAATTTGGCTGAAAGATCAGCATCATGTAACCTCTGATACGATTCTAAAGTGGTAGTCTCGCTGGGATTTGAACCCAGAACCTAACCCTTATAAAGGATTTGCTCTAACCAGTTGAGCTACGAGACAATAAATCAAAAAACATTGTAATCTACTTCGACTCTTCTGCCCTTAACATTATCACAGTCTAGGAGCGTTTGTCAAGTGTTGAACGACGAATTAACAACATTTTTTAGAGTCAAAAATCCATTGTCAAGCTCCCAGTGGCAGTTCGGGCATAACAAAATTAGATTTTCTTTTGAGTTGATGTCTTTTATTTTTGTTTTTAAATCAAAATCTCTTATGGCTTTTACGTGGCAAACTTCAACGTGCTTTGAGTAGTTGCAGTTTTTGCAACACCTTGGAGCGTCTCTCATTACTCTATGAGCGTGTTGCCTAATATGATCATATCGATTAGCTCCCTTGTGTTTTTTCAAAGACACTTCTTCTTCAAGAGTCCTGTTTTCAACCGGACCATTCTCACTGTAATGAACTTTATTTACTATGCAAGTTTCGCAAAAGAAACGGCCCGACTTAACGAGATTATCGCAATTCTTACATTTACGCAGTCTTTTCCTTTTTGGAAACAACTTGTTGTTGTGAACGGCAGCACAAGATTTAGTGCAAAATTTGCTTTGCTTGCTGGGGTTAGCAAAGTCTGTTTTACAATTTAAACAAACGTGCTGCATTATTGTTAATCATTTTCTTCTGAAAGAGTTTCCATAGCTCCATAGCCAAACTCAGTCATAGAATCTTCTAATTCTCTTGGGTTTACCCCGTTTAGCTCCGAAGGCTCAAACCATACTATAGCATAGCCTTCATTGCGAAGATCTTTAATCATTTTAAATTGATATGGATTCATTTTAGTAAATTGGTGCGAGGACCGAGAATCGAACTCGGAACCAGCAGTTTAGAAAACTGCGGCTCTATCCAGTTGAGCTATCCCCGCAAAATTAGCTGCTGATTTTAATTAATTTAAAACTTGCTCTTGGGGCTGATTCTTTGAGCGTTCACGCTCTCTGGCAAGACGACGCATTTGATTCTGATACTTGCGATCTTTCTTTTCGTCGTAACTTAAAGCAGCTTTGAACTCATCATGATACTTGGCAAGGATAAAGTTATAAGTCTTTATCGTAGAGGCGGCAACTGCCGCATCGGAAAACCCGTTGAAAAAATCAACAGAGTTGCTGGGGAAGGGAGCGTTTTCGTCCATGTTAATGATTGATGATTTGATTTGTAAAAGATGCTCAGCGAACAATGTTTCGTCAAGCGATTTCTGCAAGTTTTTGAAACTTTTTTTTCAATTTATTTTAGTCGGTTGTTGAACGCTTTTGAGCATAACTTGGCTCCAGCAATTTTGAGCCGAGCTTCGGCCCATTTTAACTGAACGAAACAGTCTTTGCAGACGTAGCCAACATCAGTGTCTTCGCGACACTCTTCAACGCTTGGGTCGAATTGGTAATCGCAGCATTGGCAAATAACGATTGTTGGCGCGCTCATTGCCAAGTGCGATGCTTTTCCGCGATCCATTCGCTGCCATCATAATCTTTCAGCTCCCAATCAACATCGCAAGGAACCTTTACAATCTTTAGCGTGCTAAACGAATCAGCAGATTCTTCCATTCCAATCTCTTCAACCGCTTTTATCAAAGCGGGGTCGTCACGCTGCACTTCGTGGTCGCTAAAATACACGCCGTTAACATAAAAAATCAATGAGCGTTTAGAGAAAAGCGAATTTTTCTTTTCGATGGCGAACTTTAAACCTTTCTTATTCAGATACAGTTCGATAGCTTTGTCGCTTAAACCGAAGCCGCCAAAGTCAGTATTGATTAATATTTTGCGATTTTTCATAATTTTTGGAGCCTCTAGTCGGATTCGAACCAAACGACCTACAGTTTACAAAACTGTTGCACTACCACTGTGCTATAGAGGCGGGTTATTTTTTAATAAAATAATTTGGTTTCTGCAATAACTTTATGGTTAGCAATATAAATAGTAAGATGCTAAATAAAGACATTCAAGTGTAAAATAAAATATGGTTAGTCCTCGTCTTCTTCAAGCAGAGATTCACAGCAACTTTAGTGTTGTTTCTGGCGATTGGGCAGCGTACAAAACCCAGATAACTGGACTATACTCTGCCACTGGTTACGCTGCGAGCGGCAACGCAACGTTTGGAGACTTTTCCGACCATTTGATTAGAGAGTTTAACAGCAAAATCATAGAGCTTGGTATGCCAACGGGATTAACGATACGGCCCTATGATGCTGGTTACAGATTAACTGGAATTAGCTTACTTTAACTCTTTGCTCTTAACGTAAGCTGACATGAGAACGCAGTAGTTCATAATGTCGAGGATAGCGTCTTCATAGCTTTCGTTCTTAACGGCCAATTTGCCATCATTTGCGAAAGTTGAGAGTCGGGAAACCTTGTCAATGATTCTAACAAGGAATCCCTGCTCTGCGGAACAAACGCCCATTGACTCGCATCGTTGGAAGTTTGCGAATGGCTGCTCTCCGCCACTGCCAGCATAATCATTGTTCTTCATTCTCATGATAGCGAGCGCCTTATCAGTTAACTCAACATGATGAGCAAATAGCTGTTCTCTATTCATGTTGATTTTTAATTAATTGATTTTAGCGCAGCGCGAAACTTATTCAGAACCATATAGAATTTTGTTTCTCTATCTGTGGGTGCTGGGATAATAGAGCGCGCCGTTTGTCCGCAATCGCTAAGAGCAGCGTGAACAATAACATAAACGTCGTCAGAGCGAGAACTTTCTTGCGAGAGGCACTGAAGCGCCCATGTTACTGAGTTCTGTAGCGTGAGGTCGTAGAAGTTTAAGCAAGTTTTAAGCGAACCATCTTGCTGGAGACTCCAAACCTCAAGCCAATTCAAGTTAGGCTTAATGTCTGAACTCAAAGGAGTAAATGTTTCTTTATTCATTAGTCAGTGGTAGTGTGGAATTGTTTGGCGCGAGCCAGCATGAAATCGTGAATGAAGTGGCGAGTTTCCCTGTCGAGAAGACGCCCGTTCTCTTGAGGAAGTCCCTTGATGACCTCCTCAAAGCTCAAGCCAAAAGCGAGAGCGAGACCTTTAATCTTTCGATAAATGCCGATTTCCTTATACTTGAGCATCGCAAATGAGATGTCGAGTTCAGTCTCGGAAGCGTTCTCTAGCTTTTCAACTAGTGGATTTTTATTCATAATAAATCAAAAAGGCGGGGCAATTGTAACTTGTCCAGATGGAATCGGATCACCTTGCTCGTCGTAATCACGACCGGATTGATAACCCAACTCACGAATGGCGATATCTAGAATCTGATGCACGGAAAGATCGTAACCTTTCATGCGGCTCTGAATCTGTTTAACAGTAGGGTATTCTCCAATTGAGTGTTTGGTGTCGATGTAGTCGCGAATCTTCAAATTAATAAAGTCGTTTTCGACTTCATCGCTAGAAGACTCTTGGCTCTCTGCTTCGCATTCAGGATCGCATTCAGGATCGTCATTACTGTGAACAGCATCGGGAATCTCTTTGCGCTCGGCAGTAATGTCGCTTAGAACCAAATACTTAGAGACGCGGAGTTTCTGGTAACTGCAATCAGTCGGCACGCTAACAGCGTCAGCAGGGTCAACCTCAACCACAAGGAGACGCCCATCGGGGCCAGCCCAACTATTCGCATAGTCGTAGCTGCCAACGTGCAGACCAAAAGAGCAGTGGTTGTCCTTGTTGTCGTCAACACAGCGGCGAGCAACTTCAATCGTTTCGCCAACACCGTTGTAGATAGTGCCATGAGGACCAGTAGCCCCACGAATAACAACCGTGTCTTTGTTGCCGCTCTTCGAATAAAAATCATTATTTACTCCCTTGTAGGCAAGGAACTTTCCATCAGGAGTGATCGGCAGATTCTTGTACGAAAGAAAGTTGTAGAGTTCGTCCACTGAATTCGCAGAAGGGTTGTCCATAAGTCGATCAATGAAGTTGAGCAAAGGCTGCGCGTCTTTCGCTCCCTCCTTGAGAATTGCGAACAGCTTATCCACAACAACGCCGTGGAGCACCACACCGTTATGGAATAGCTGACCGTCGTAAATGTCGAAAGCTCCAAAAGTCATGCTCTTGATATGGCTCTCCATTGAGACGAGAGAGGGAATGAGATCGTATTGAGCGTCAAGGATTGCTTGGCGCAAGGATGAGAAGTTCGCGTGCGAACTGTCAACGGTGTGAGGCTGACCATCAACGAAAACGGTGATGGAATTGTCGCGCATGATGTACGGTGGTTTGTTCATAACGATTTTGTATTATTGTGATTTAAGAATTACGATTATCAACTAAATTAATGTAGTCAAGGGCTAATTTGTTCATAGCGTGATCGCCATAAGAATTATAACGACCTTCGAACAGTGCAAACATCATGGGGTAGGATTGTTTGATTGTCAATGCTTCTTTGTTGATTTTTTCAAGAATTTTTGTGTCGATAGGGGTAGTAACGCTGTCGTTTATGTACTTGTGGGAGAAAAGGCTCAATATCTCAAATTCCTTTTTCTGTTCTTTGGAAAAGCCGTGATGATCCGCATCTTCATTAACGTTCCAAGCGTCGAAATAAACTGAAATGGGGTGATTGTCGGGCAGGAGCTTTCTAACGTATTCTCCCCAATAAGCTATTGTTGGCAAAGCACTCCGGCGAATCTGCTTCTCTTCCTTGAGATTTAAAATTAATTTAAATTGAGCAATCGCAGCTTTGTACTTTACCATGAAAGCGTCGCCCAAATTAATAGCATGGGCAGGAATATCAGTTTTGTCTAAGATAGCGTAAACGTTATCGTACTTCAAGCCAAGATGCGTTGCAATCGGCAAAATGTTCCTAAAGTCGGTTACGTTAAACTGCTTCAAGTCGCCAAAGATAAGGTCGTAAGAACTGCCTCCAAGGTGCTTTACGTCAACATAATAAAAAGGATCAGTGGGCGTAGGAACCTTTTCCTTTAAGTTATAATGGTAGGTTGAACTGCAAAAGATTTTTCTTACACTGCCGAATTTTTTACTGTTGATTGAAATGGGAGTTAGTTTAGAGGCAAGGTGAATGCGGTCATAAGAGTTATGCTTGTAAAGCAATTTGCTTTCCGCATCAGCCAGAGAAACTACATAAATTACCTCTTCGATCTTCTTGGCGATCATTAAGCCATTAACGCGACTTTTAATATCCTTAACGTTATCATTGATAACGATATGGCACGAACCACCAGTGTAAAAGAAATTGGGCTCAATAGTCTTTGGAGTAAGCTTCGATTCTTTTGACAATCGCACAAGATTGCCAGTGTTGCGAGACTTTCTGTAAGTGGCTAAAGGAACAACGGGATTATTGTCGATTTTAATTACATTTTTATTCGCGTCTGTGAACGAAAAATCTAAATCAGCGCATAGCGATCCGATATCAACTGTAGAATCAAAAGAATGAAGTTTAGCAAAAAACTTTTGGGAGTCGGAAATTGAATCAATTTCTTTCTGCATCTGCGCTTTGGTTTCGGTTGCGAGTTTAGCGATAGCGCGAGCAATAAAATTCTTGGTCTGGCTGTTGTACTCTAGATTCTCGCGAGAGTGGTGCAACGCAACTGACCCAACCGGAAAGAAAAAGACCAAGAACGAGGAAATGGAAGAATTTTCAAAAGCCTTGTAAGTCTTTGACTTCGCAAAAGCGTCGTTGTTCAGATTGTCGAGGTTAAGCGGGTAAGAGATGCCCCCCATAACAATGGTAGGCGTGTGAGACATACTTTTCAGAACTCCCCAATCATCGTTCTTAATAACCCATTGTGGAACATCACGAGAAAAATGTTTGCAGACAAACTCTTCGTTTGAAAAACGAAGCACATTTTTAATCTCTTTCTCGAAAGAGGCGATGTCTTGGCTTTTGACCGCAACGCAAACTTCAAGACCGCTTGGCTCGGAAGCCGCAGTTTCGGATAGTTTGGTGAAACGAGTATCGCCGCCCTCATCAACGTAAACCGAGATAACGATTTCAGTCCCATCGTGACGGGACGTGACCGTAAACGAATCAGTGTACGATAGCGGAGCAAAGCGACCAATACCGAAACCGCCGATTGAAGCGTTGTCGCCGCGTTTGGTAGAGCGACCATACTTGGTATAAAGACCAAAGAGGTCAATCTCTGAAAGACCCGCGCCAAAGTCGCGCACAACGAAAGTGGGACTCAAGCGAGTCGGTGCGGTGATTTGAACGTGACTGGAAGAACCCTTGTTCGCGTCAACCGCATTGGCGATAGTTTCGCGTGCGGTTGCCAAGATAACATTAGAGTAGTTATTCCTCAGAAGCGAAGAGATGTAGCGCATCTCATTCGCATCAATGGTCGCGATTTCAGATTTGAAATCGTGGGATTCAACAACGTTTCGCTGGATGGATTTGATAATCATGTGGGCAATTTGGTTTACAGGCAAAGAAGATCACGAAGGCTAAGGCTTGTCAACTATTTTTCCAAAGTTTTTTTCAACAATTTCTAAAGTAGCGTCCTGCAACCACTTAAACTGCTGCGGCGAAATGTCCTTTGCCGAGAGAGAAAACTCTCGGGAGGAAGAGAAAGTGGTGATGTTGAACTCTGCCGAGCATTTGAACTCTTTCAAAAAATTAGCGTTCAAAATCTCGTAGAGCTTGTAAATTTCTTTTACGTTAGTTGAGGAAAACAAAAGGGTGCTTTTCATTTTTTAATTAATTTAAATTGAATGGGACTGTTTGAACAACTCCACGAAACGAAACCTCTTAAACAAGTGAATCCAAATCTTTCCGTGTTCTTGAATATACGCATCATCGTAGCCCTCGGACGCAAGGTGAGAAGCGAGATTTTCGTTAAAGATTAAATATTCTGGGCGGTTTTTCGCGAAATTAGGAACAATGCATCCCATCAGATTATCTGAAAGAATTTTATATCCAGTTAGCTTCGTGGAAAGATTATCCTTTGTTATTTCCATGTCTTCCACGGAAAACTTGATGCCGACTTTATTAAGGTCAGTGATAATTTGATCTCTAACTTTATTGATTTTTGTTTGCATTATTGAGAATGTGGTAAACTGCATGGTCTTTACCCTTGAGTTCTACGTCGAAGAACACAGGCTTACCGTAACTGTTTGGCGAATTAAGAGGCATCATAGCGTGTTTGCGCGTGTTGTCAATGCCTTCTGAGTAATGAAACAAAGGAATTGTGGGCCAAGTAGAGTAAGCTAGGTGAAAATCTGCTGAGTCGCTGTTGCCGTGATTGCAGAATTTGCAGTGAAGAGAATCGTAGGTAACGGGAATGCCTGCGGGAACAAAGAAATATTTGTGCAAATTAGATACGGACCAAGTGCCGTTAACGTTGTCGTTAACCTCTAGCACAAGACGAGACTGGACATTCTTTGGCAAACGATTAAAGTTAGAAAGGAAACGAGCAGAGATTTCGGCAGGATCACCGTCTTGGCGGCAGTGAATGTTGAGCGGAGAGCGGTAATCGAGCGGCAAGCCAAGCAAGTCGAAAAGCTCGGCATGAGAGGTAAGGTCACGAATGCTGTTGGCAACTGCGGTTTCGTTAGTGCTGGTGAGAGTAATGAACTCTGAAGGGTGCGCGGAAACACGCACGCCAGTGCGCTTAATAGTAGCGGCCACAGTGTCGAGAGCAGCGCGAATGTCGGTCCAGTTGGGCAACTGGTCAAGGCGAAGATTAACGTCGGGGTGGTCAATTACGGGAGTGAGGCTTGACGATAAACGGTAGCCAGCAATGCCAGTGTCAGCGCAATGCTGAATGATACGGTTAGTAACAACAAAGTTGTTAAGAATGCGCTCGCTAAGAATGCGAACAGCGTCGATTCGCGGCAGAGCAGCGAAACGAGTGTAAGTCATAGTTTGGAACTTTAGGCCGCGTTCCGCAAGGACGTTAGAGATGCAACAGAGAGCAAGGTTCATAGAATTTATTTTCCCTTTTTCTTTTGTCGCGTCAAGCGTTTTGTAGCAGTTTTTTTGATTTTTTCTGGGTACGTTAACCTAATCAACTCGCAAATTTGAATCAGCTCGCCATTATGAGTGGTGTACTGCTCTTGAGGTAAGCTATTTAAGAATTCAAAGGAATCGACGTTCATTTAAAATGAATTTTATTCTTTATGAACGAGATCAAGAAGACCAATCTCAATCAAACGTTTATTTTTAGCTTCGACGTATGCTTTGCGAGCTTCTTCTGGAGAATTAAAACTACCGAGGTGAATACGTTTCCCGTTTATGCGAATCTGGGATCGGTATTGTTTGCACTGCGAGTCCCAATAATACCCTTTTGAATTTATTACTTTTTCAGAATTATTAGCGTTCGACGAATAGGATACTAATCTCAAATTTTCTCTACGATTGTCTAGTTTATTCCTATTGATATGATCTATTTGGAATCCACTGCCCTGTTTTGAAGCCAAACCGATTCTTTCTCCAATTATTCTATGCATATGTTTTTTAATGTGTTGGCTGAAAGAAATTATAGCATAACCTTGAAGAACATAAAATCCACGTTGACGCAAATCTTCATCTTCTGGCGACAATAATACTTGTGATTTATCCGGTTTCATTTTTAAATATTAATTATTGTTACGCTCACTGAGTCGCCGCACGTTCCGCACTTTGGGCCAACGTCATAAGAATCGTATTGAAAATGCTCAATGATTCCTTCAAAGCCGAGATGATTATCAAGAATTTGTTTTTTAGCTGCGGCCAAAACATGATCAATAACTTTTTCTTTTTCTTCTGTGGTCATTTCCGCGTATTGCTTACCATCTACGGTAAAGTTATAAGCTGTGCAGCCTTGAGTGATTTCAAATTTCATATTTATTTGCAGTTAAGTTGTTCGATTTTGATGTTGTAACAATTAGATGGGAATTTGTATTTGTCTCCTCTGGGGTCAGGGTCAACTTCATCTTTCTTGAAAAATGTAGCTTTATTAAAGAAATTTTGTTTACTGATGTAGCCTAGAATCCAGCCACGGCTATAGTCGCCAAAAACACTGGTAAACAAATAGTAATCGCATTTCTGATTTACGTTGTACTCTTTAACTGTGCAGTTGTACCAAGGTTGAGGCTCAACATTGCGCTCTTTAGATTTAATTTCAAATAAATATAACTTCGGCGAAATCCAATCGAAATCGTAACTAATATCAGATGCGATGCGCCCGCCCCAAGTCTTTTGAACCATAAGATCGCTAAGTGCAGCTATTTTACTGCCATGCCCTTGCGTATCAGAATTTTTAAGAAGCGGAACCTCAGAAGCTCGGTGAATAGCTTCTTCGATCATTTCTTTATTTATTTCGACTTCAATCATTCTTTTTTGAATTGGTAAAAGTAATCCCAGTTATCATTTGCTATCCACTTGCCCTGCCCTTCGCAAGTGAATTCCTGAGTGAATACTTGCCAGTCCGGTTTGTCAAGCTTCTTTGAAATAAAAGCTCCACCATCTTTCCATAAAACTCTATTATTCGGCTGTAAAAATAATTGATTTACAGGTTTGCCATCTTTGTCTTTTACGCCCCAAATTACATGACCGCACTTATGGCCCCCAGCCATTTCGGAATAACCGTAAGAAGCGTCTGGGTTATCGCGCCAATCAATGGTGAAAAGATATTTGCCTTCAACCCATTCATGATTCTTTAATTGTATGTCAACTCTAGCATTCTTATGATACTCCCATCGGGTAACTGAAATATCGTAAGAGAAGCAGTCCCATAATTGCAGCCAATCTAGGGGCAAATCAGAATGCTCCGGTTCGTTTACTAAATAATGGATCGGTACGCGATCATGTCGCGAGCCAAACTCAGTCATCACTTGAAAGGTCAAACACCTTCTCGTTAAACTAGTAACCCCAAACACTTCGCATAAAACATATTCGGTTTTGTCGTTTTTGTTATTGTAAAGAAAATCACTTTTCAAGTAAGCTGCGAAAACTGGGATATTCGCGTTAAGATGAGGCATTGGATTTTGTAAAAACTATTCTATTAAATAGTCTTGTTCGTCGTTAGTCTCGTAGAAAAATTCATCGAACTGCTCGTCAATTGAGCGAGCGTTTTTGATATCAGAGTGCCGTCTATTATTTTCGCAATAACTACAGGAACCATGATTCCTGCAAGTGCGATCAAACCTTTTTGACCCTTGATACTCTTTTCTTTTTTCCTTGCCGTGTTTGATTGCTTTGTCTAGTGACATTTTTATTATTAATAAATTCTTGCATACTCTCAACAGTCATCATGTCGAGCTTTGTGGTGATGTGCGTGTAAAATTCAGGAAAATTTTCCTTCAACATTGATAGATTATTTAAAGCTGAAAACATTGATGGCCGATTAAATGATTGGTAAAGCATTTTTATAGAAGCTTCGTCCCCTTCCATCACCGATTCTCTTAAAGCTGGAGAGATGAAATAGCCCGCCAAACATTCTGTCAAGCTTTTAGCGATCATCATTGATGAGAGTTGATAAGATTCCTCCTTGGAGCAGAGGATTTCTATGGGAACGTTCCAACAAGTCAAAAGCTCATCTTTGTAAGAAATTTGTATTTTAATATTTTTATCAACAAAGTTTTGCCAAACCACTTCGCCAAGTAGCGGCCCACAAACAGAAAAAAAGTTTTCTATTTTTTCCCGAGAGTCGGGGGGTACTTGCGAAAACACATCTCCTTTATTTGCCGCTCTCCTGGTTATGTCTACGATAGCTTTTTTGTAATTAGTTTTCGTCAACTTGAATCCAACAATAGCTTCCATTTCGCATTTAACTTTAGTAATTTCTTCAAAAACTTTATCTTCCTGTTCTTTTGTTGTCATCATAATGTGTTTGCCCCCACAAGATTCGCCAAGTCTTTTTTTTCTATTTTTAATAGCCAACCGTTATCTGTTCCCCAATACTCGCAATCTGGGTCGATCAAGTCTTTTTGTTTGCTCCAGACGTTAAACGCTTGATCTTTATAAAGAAAGAAGGATTGAGATGTTACTCCGTAACGCGAATTATCCCCGATAACTTCAAACGTGCAAAGGGGTAGGTATTGATGTGGTTGCATTTGTATTTTTAATTTTTAAGAAATTGGTTTTAACTCAATTGATCCTCTGAACAAATAAGGGTCGCCACTGTAATTGTAATTCAACCATCCACGAAATACAATCTTATCTTCGAGGAAATCGAATTCCGAAACCTCCATAAGAATCGGCTTCCCTAAATCGGCGCAATCAATAACCACAAAATTATAAGGAGGCTTTTGGCTAACGACATTAGATATGTAAGTTTTTGTGAGGTTAACGCCAATTTTTTCGGCAGAAACGTTGGGAACAACGAAGCGAGTTGAAAATTTCATTTGATAAATTCTTTTATTTGGTTGATGGCGTTTGCTTTTTCAGCAACAGCTCTCGCAAAGAAAGTTTGTTGATACGCGAGATTAGTTTGGAAGTCAAGAGAGTTTGCGTAATTAGCTACCCCATTTTTTATCGTTTCGTTGCTCATAACAAGACGATCTGGAATAACGTAGCCGCATTGCTTGATTGTATTAGAGCAGTCAGCGTCAAAAAGCATTACAACGTCAGACATTAGAGATTCGTAGAAACGATTAGCAAGAAAAGCGTAATGGTCGTGAGTATGCTGGTCTTCCATGTAAATGGAATATTTGAATTTGCGCAAATCCTCATTGTTCTTTTGCCATTCAAGTTTAGGGATAAAATCGCATTTGCAGCCAAGAGCTTCGAATTTTTTCCAATTTTTATTGGAGGCGGAAAGATGCACGCCTTCGGTCAAAAACTTCTTGAACGACTCGGCGCGCCACTTGCGATAAGTGCCATAATAAATTACGTTATTCTTTTGAGAGTGGTCAACTGGAGTTCTGTTCTCGTCCATAATTAACGAGTTGAGGTTAACAGTTAACCATTTATTGATAAAATCATTAAGTTTCTTATTTGCAATGTTCTTGTTCAAAATCCAATGGCGGTAGCCTTCTCTGGGGTTATTGCAAATCATGTCGTAGCTCAAGCCCATGTTCTGAATACCCCAACGCAAAAGCTGATTGTCCTCAACGTCGTGATCGTTTACCAACCAAATGTAGCGAGCCTTCGGGTTCTTTTCTAGAACTTGGCGATAAGGAACATGAGGCATGTAAGGCGAAGCGTAGCAGCAGATGATAACATCATACTGTTTCTTCAGCACTTCTGGCAAAAAGTATTCGCCGTCAAGAAGGTCTGCGCCCAAAGCTTTCTTTAAGATAAGGCTGTTGCGACAGTGAACGATTGACGTATCGCTGTAGTCTTCCGCTAGAGGCTTTCGTTTGCTGGTCGCTTCAATTATTAGGATGTTCATTGTCTAGAGTTTTTAAATATTTAAGAAATTCGCGTTTAGCATGAGCCTCATCTGAGTGTGGGCCGTAGCAAGCATTCCTGTCTATGTTCCAGAAATACCAACCTTCGCCAGCCCAACCAGAGCGCTCAACATCGTTGTGGTCAAAGCGGTCGCATAGTATTTCAATAGAGTCGCACCAGCATTGGGTTTTGCCGGGCCGTACAATTTCTAAGCCACAATCCGCCCCAAGCTCGCACTTCAACCAAACATTGCCGAAACTATCGTCTAATTTATTTGGATCGTTCGAATTCACCTTTTTCATTTGAATAGAATATTTGTTTGAAAGCCACGTCTTTTAATAGTTTTTGACAATACTTGCAAGGCTTACCCATAGCTACTTTCTCGTTTCTGTCAATACGAAACGTAACTAAAGTGTGTTTGGTGTGGTCAATTTTGCCAGATTTAATTACCGCACAAGCTTCTGCGTGAAGCCCGCTCCCATCGAAGTATCCGTACTTTTGATTAATCGGGTGAGATTTCTTGGAGTTTTTGCCAATTGACACGATCTTATTTTTATTTAAAATGAAAGCGAAATGCCTGCACCGCAATTCTATGTTGTTGTAAATGATAAGGTTTCTGGCAAATTGGACGAGCCTTTCGAACTTCATCCCTAATGATTGTAGGTTTTTAACATTCGTGTCAATACTTTTTAAAGCCCAAAGTGACAAAAAGCTCATTTTCGTTCAATATTTCGCTAAAACCGTAGAATTTTGAGAAATTTAAATACTTTTCAAAGTTTTTTCTTCGTTTGAGAGCTTTAATAAAAATACATTTAAATTTCAAGGACAAAATAAGTTTTTTAAATTCATTGTGCATTTCGTGCCCCGCGATAACGTTAGGGTCCATAAGAACTAAAATTTCTGCGGAAATATTGGTTTCAGGGCGTATTATAATGGCACCAAAAACTTTATCTTGGCTGTCCACGTAAACAAAAGAATATTTAATGTTTTCTAAAATCAGAGTTCGGTTCTCCTGCAAAAACAAAGAAAGTGATTCGGTTTCGCTGATCCGAAAAGAAGATTGCGTTTTAACCGCGATCTTTAATGTTTCAATAACATGACTTTGCCGCATTTCAACAATAGAAAAGCTGTTAATTTTTATTTTATTTTTGCCTACCATATGTGTGTAATATAATTAAGGGGTAAAAGGAAATGTCAAGGACTTCTAATCAAAAAATTAATGCGGAGCTTTTCTCGCTGGAACCAACAGCTTTGTTGGAGTTCTTCGTTATTTGCTATGACTATGTTAATACTCCTGACGACAAATTATACATTCATGGTGGCACAAAGGGCATAAATGGTCCCGTTTATTGGCAAGGAATAGAGTATTTGCCTTTCCCTATTCAAAGCTCTGGGTTTGAAAGCAAAGGTGACGGTTCCCTGCCTAGACCTAAGTTAATGGTTTCTAACCAAGACTTTTTCGTTTCTAATTTGATTAGGCGTTACAATAATTTAGTTGGAGCGAAAGTTATAAGAAAAAGAACGTTCGTTAAGTTCTTAGACAATCAAAATTTTTCTGACAATAAAAACCCTTACGGATCTGCTGACGCTACCGCTGGATTAGAAGATCAAGTATTTTATATTCTTAGAAGGTCCGCTGAAAATCGCGCAGTTGTTGAATTTGAATTGTCTTCTCCATTAGAAATTGAAGACGTAACGTTTCCCAAAAGGTCTGTTATTGCAAGATATTGCGGCTTTCATTACCGTGGCAATGGTTGCAAATACGCGGGCAATCCAGTTGCCGACGAAAACGATACGCAGTTAGGGAAAGCTGTCGATTTCAAAGCTGGTCTTATTAGAAGATATTATACTGGTGCTGGAGGAGCTACTCCTAGCGTATCTACATTCACAAGTATTGTCGCGGCTGCAGCTTTTAATAGCGAATCAGTACAAACAACAACAGCAATCGAAAGCGGCGCAAACAGTACCGCAACAGAGTTCATTGGATATTTCAAAGTCAATAACGACGAAGCTGGAACTTATCAATTTGGAGTTGATCCAGACGACTCTGCTGAATTATGGATAAATGGGACATTGATTGCATTTGATTATGGACCAGGAGCGCAGAACGGTTCCGCTCCCAAAGGAACACCTGGTACAATAAATTTATCTGCTGGTTATCATAGAATTTTCGTAAGACATTACGATCAGACGGGTGCTGAAGGCTTAACCCTTTATTACAAAGTTCCATCTACTTCAACTCCAACTTGGGCGAGCATTCCAACATCAAGATACTATTACGACGCTTCGGAACTGAACGCTTTAACGTCTGCTCAAAAATTTTTCACCACCTCTCCGTTAAATATCACTATTGCTTTAGAGAATAGCTCTTTTGTAAACGTTTTAAAGAGGGGTCTCTGGAAAGCTAATGCTGGAGTTTATAAGGTTGGAGAGTTCGTTTATATCGAGAACAGCAACGTTAAAGTTGCTAAAAGAGATATCAATGCTATTCCTAATTGGACTCCTCTTCAAAGATTTTACCTTTGCGTTAAAATGCACACAGCGAGCGGTTCAAAAAACCCTTCTTTTAATAAAGAATATTGGGTTTCCGATCAATGTTCAAAAACTCTTAACGGGTGCAAGTTAAGATTTGGAGCTGGTGATTATTTGCCTTTTGGCGGATTCCCTGGTGTAGAGGAGTACTCAGTTTCTTCACAATAATGCAATCAATAATTGAACACGCTAACGGTTCCGAATTAGAAGTTTGTGGGTTTGTTTTCGTAGAAAACGGAGATTTGAAAACAGAAGCTGCGAAAAACATAGCAGTTTACGCGAATGATATATTCGAAATTCATCCCTTAGAAATTTTACGTCAGATTAGAAGCGGCAAACTTGCTGCAATTTATCATACTCACCCAACTTCAACAGAACAAGAATCCACTTTTGATCGATTTAACTGTGAGAATTCTTGCATTCCTTACGTTATTTACAGCAAAGAAACTAAAAATTTTAATTTGTTGATCCCTAAGAAGCCGCATGTAAAACAAGATTACATTGATATATTAAAGAAAAAATATGACTAATGTATATTTATACGGAGAGTTGAGAAACAAATTTGGCGAAGAGTTTAAATTTAATATAAATTCTGCAAAGGAAGCTTTGCTCGCAATCAATGCTAACAAAAGGGGCTTTTTAGACGAAATAAAAAAATTAGAAATGAAAGGCATTCATTACCGAATGGTAATTGATGACTGTGTTGTTCAACACCCCAAAGAGGCGGAAGTTCAAAAAACTCCAAATGAAATTCATATAGTTCCTATCGTTTGGGGAGCGGGTAAAAATGGTATGGCGATAGGAATGATTGTAGTGGGATTGGCGTTAGTGGCTATGACAGGAGGGTTAGGAAGCGGATTAGCGCTTGGGTATTTTTCCACCGCTGCTGCTGGCAGCACTGCGGCTGCGTTAGGAACAACATTAGGAATGATTGGCGCATCTATAGCTGTTCAAGGAGTAATGTCTTTATTAACGCCTAAACCAAAAGCAGACTTTAATCAAGAAGTGCAAGCTGGCGGCAAATCTTATCTATTCGGAAACAAGCCAGCGAACGCTTCTCAAGGCCAAGCAGTTCCAGTTGGGTACGGCAGACTAAAGATTGGAAGCTCGCAAATAAGCGCCAGCACAAATCACCACGCTTTAGCAACTGATATTAAACAGTTAATGACTCCTGTGGACAAACCGATCAACGAATACATTGAATTGGTTTCTGAAGATGAAGCTTCGCCAGCCGGATCAGTAGAAGACATGTTCAGCAGCAATCAAGCTGTTGACATGGACGACACTACTACATTTTACACTGTTAATGTACTCAACTCTTACATTGATATCGTTACGAACAGCGCAAATAAAGTTTTTTCAAATCCCGTTGAAGTTGTTGTTACTAAAAATCGCGACATAGTTTCTAATCCAGACTTAACAACTTATGACGAAAACATAACTTATGAGTGGGAAGAGTTAACTAATGACAGTTCAAAAGGACAAGTTTATATTGAAAATCCATACGCGCTAAAGTCTGGATTACTTGCTCGCTCTTATCACGCTCCAGATTGGAGATCTCAATCTGAATTGGGAAATTTAAAAAGCAACAATCCAGCGTATTTTCAAAAATATTCACAAAATGATTTGGTAAAATTTGGCCCATCTCAATTTGAGAAATTAAATTTCGCAACTTGGGATAGTGGTTATAATTATTTTAGTGGGGAACTGGTAGATTATCCAACGGGCAATGAAACTAAAACATATTTCCAAGCTAAAGTATTTCCCGGAGCAACAAATACAGGATTTTCCGGCTTAACTCCAACAGGCGTTGGAGACTCGATAAGAAGCGATTATTGGAGAAAAATATTACCTCCAAATTTTGAATATTTATACAAATGCTTGCTTGCGGGTGGCATTTCTGGACATTTGCCAACAACGGGAGCAAAGGACGCGAACGGAGGACCGCTTGCGGAGTCAAATATTTGGGCCAGAATAGAGAGCCCCACCACTTCTGGGGAAATGGAATTGTTATTTACTGGAGGGTTCCCTGCATATCAAGATGAAAATCAATACTCAGGCGTGTTAGATGTTGTTCGCCTCAACGAGCAAACTTTAAATGGCGTTAGTGCGAATGTAGACAACTACGGAATGGAATTTGTAGGATACTTTTACGTACCCACCTTAACGAAAAATTTGTATGAAATCGGCACAGCAACAGGTTTGTACGAAATTATAAAAATTGGAAATACAGGTCAATGGAGCGGTGTTGGTTTTACTGGTCTTAGCGGAGTGGCTTTAACGCCTAGAATTGGGTCAACATTTTATAAAAACGCCACTCAAGCGTCGGAGGACGGTAAAGTTATGCAAGTTCAAGCCTATCAATTTAAACTTGATTCTGACGATGCTTCTGATTTGTATATAGATTCTACTTTAGCTAGTAGTTACTACAGCGGACATGGAATGTTCTCTGGGTTTGCAGATCCATTCAATCCCACCCAACAGCAAATACAAAATCTCAACTCTTCCACTACGACTCTTTATCTAACAGCTGGTTATCACAGATTGTATGCTAGGTATCAAGATTTAAGAGGTGGGGATGGTATAACTATTTATTACAGGTACGATACAAATAGAGACGATGTGTTTTCTGAGTGGGCAACAGTTCCAAAAGGAAGATTTTTTTACGCTGCTTCTGATATGTTAGTCCCTAAAAATCAAAAATTTGCGGACGTTGGCAAGAGAATAATTCCCCGAGCTAACATGGTTCTTAATGAAGAGTATAAAATATTTGCTGATGGCGGCACAAATTGGACATCAATTGGCGCAGCCCCATCCGAAAGTAACGGAACCGTCGCAGCGGGCAAAACTCTTTTTGTTAAAAC
>Ga0114977_10000445_pt1 | contig 27761 bp, 9 predicted proteins | sample S_130805_MF_Meta_FD_87026 | JGI IMG/M metagenome (GOLD analysis project Ga0114977, IMG submission 87026) | Freshwater microbial communities from Lake Simoncouche, Canada to study carbon cycling - S_130805_MF_MetaG | ecosystem: Environmental > Aquatic > Freshwater > Lake | place: Lake...
GCCATGTTCGCTCCAAATTCCTTTTATGCTACAAATGTCCAAGCATTTGCAATAATTTGATAAGTTTTAATCAATCTTGTTATATTACTTGCAGAGCCAGGAACAGTAAGAGTACTAAAACTAATATTAGTAACCGCAGATGCTGTTCCAGTTGGGGTATTAAATGTACTGGTTGATTGATTCAAGTTTGTATTTAGGTTAACGTCTGTACTTAGATTACTAATAACTGTACACAATATTCTAGCTACTGTACCATTATCATATTCTAGTACAGGAGCTAGATCTTCTAACCAACCTGCAATGTCATTGTTTGAAATACCGTCACTGATATCAAAAGTAAATGCTAGGCTTCTTGCACGTAATTGTGTGTCTACGTAATTTTTTGTTGTGGCGTCGGAGATTCCGGTAGGTTCTCCCATATCTGTAATTCTTGGAAGCCCTATAAGAGCAATGTTTCCATTACCGTTTGGTTCTAACTCAAGATCTCCGTTAACATTTAATGTTGAAATTCTATTAGAGTTTATAAAAACATTATCAATAGTAAATTCTGCTTGGGTACCAAAAATTTGAATACCTGTTGCTAATGTAACTGCATTGGTCAATGCAAAGGTGTTACCCTGTTTACGTAATAATGCAACGCCGCCTATACTAAAATATCTATCTTCTGCTAGATCAATATTTTCACTGCTGACCCATGCTTGTTTTGCATAGTTCCATATTAATTCTTTATCAGCGGTAGCTTTTAAAACTATGCCGCCATTATTAGCTTCTTCATTAGTGAGTACCGTACTATCCGATTTTATACCTAATTCAATAAATTTATTTTCAACTCTTAAATTAGAAACATCAACAGCCACAGTATTACCCAATACTGTTAAGTCTCCGTTGACAGTTAAATTTCCGCCTGTTATAACTTGGCTTGATGTAAACCCATCATAGATTCTAACCGTCTGGCTGGCAGGTTCAATAACAATAGCATCGTATTGGTTACCGCCTGATCTAGCACTGATTACTACTGTTTTATTCTGACCTGTATTTTGTAATAATAAATTACCATTTACTTCCAATAGTTTTACGTTACCTGCGCCGCCAATTTCTACACCGTTATTGATTTTAACACGGCCATCAATTTCACTGTCTGTATCATTTCGAATATAGGTAGTATCTAATCTTCCTCCTAATCTTTCCGAATTGGTAGCTGTAACATTAAATTTTATACCAGCTAGACTTCCTGCATTAAATCCTGGGTTAATTATTCCGCTAAACCCTGCAATAGGAATTTTAGGGGTAAATTCTGTACTGGAACTAGAAAAAATACCAATTAATGTTCCATTGTTGTAGAGATTAGTTATAACCTTACTTTGATTTAATGTATCTAAGATTGTAACTACTTTGATTCCGCTTAAACCCTGACTAACTCCGTAAGCGGGTCCTAAAAGTGAAGTGTTAATTCCGTCATAAAAATATAATTGTTTGTTTGTATCATCAAACCATAAGTCGCCTGGAGTTAAAGATGTCGGTTGTGTTGCAGAAATTGTTGCAGAACTCACTGGTTGAAAAGCTGTTCCGTTATATACTTTTAATTTTAGTTCAGTAACGTCAAACCAAATTTGTCCTCTTACAGGTTTAGTTGGTCTAGATGAGCTAGCAAAATTTTCTAATAGTTTAACAAGATTTTCATTAAATGCTTCGCCAAACCCACTATAGTTTTTTCCGATAAGAGTAAGATCAGTGGTCAAATTATCTATCTGACCGTCTGACACTGTCGTTAATACCGACCCATCTGATTTATTAATTAAGTATGCCATTGTTGTCTCTTAGAATATTGGTGGTCCTGAACGGATGATATAATTCACAACCAAGTAAGGGTTCATAATGGAGAACGGTTGACCTAATTGGGCCGATGTGTATCCTTGAATTCCCCCCGACGTCGGCAAGTATTGAGTTTGGCCTGGGGTAGTTGGACCTCTTCCCAAAAATGCACCGTCTGCAACCGCAGTATCTTCTGGGGCTGTGGTTGCTAATCTTGTAACATAATATTGATCAAATCCTTTTGTACCATCGCTCTTTAATGCTTTTAAATCGTGTTCGTGTTGTGGTATGTTTGTAGGAATTAATGTATTTTGATAATCACCTTTTGATCCACCTAGTGTAGATGCTTGGGTATCGTCAACTCTAGGTAATAAGGTTGCAACTCCAGTACCCGATCCCGGACCTGTAGCTGTAAAAACAGTACCAATTGTGCTGCTAGATGCTCCAACTGCTGTCCACACTGTAGAACCCAAACTGGCAATTTTATATCGTCTGTTGATAACAAAATTTCCAGCTGGAACTGTTTCGTTAGTAGGGAGTCCGCCGCCACTATCAACAAATCCTCCACCTAAAGGAACGGTTGAATTATTGTCCATGTCGTGTTTGCCTAGGGTAAAACGTCCTCTTAGATCTGGTAATACAAAGGTTAACCCAACTTGTCCTCTAAAAGGATTACCGTAGGTAGTACCAATTATATTATATAGGTCTCGGTATTTTGCAATTTCTTGTTCGCTGCCGTCACATAACAAATAACCATAAGGTGCTGCTGCACCGGCAAAAGGTAATATTGTTCCTACGGGGACGCCTAGATCTCCAACAAACACATCTCGAGTTTGTTTTAATAATCCTTCACCTGTTCTAAATACCAAAGTGTAGTCATCTTTTTTACTTTGATTAGGACTTGGTTCTACTTTATTAGAAATAATACCCGATGTAATAACAGTATCAAAAGTTTTGGTTGTACCGCCTACTTGTCCGTCAAAAGTAAGGTTACCAGATGTAACATCGCCTTGCATTTTAAAAGTAGTTGGAAAACGCAAATTAGTAGCAGTAGTGGCATTTCCAATAATGTTGCCTTCGAGGGCTCCAACAATTGTATCGGCAACTAGAGTTTTTGTTCTAACAGTGTTCCAACGTCTAAATTGTGTACCGTTTTCATACTTGTCTGTTTCTCTTGGTTCAATTGTATTAACAAGTGTAGAACCATAAACTTCTAAATTTTTTCCTACTAATATGCCTTTTGATACAGCAATACCGCCTGCTGTTCTAAAACTTCCATTATTAAAATTTGTGCTTTCTGTAGCGTTGGTTAAAATTAAACTGCCGTCTGTTTTAATATTTCCACTGACAGTTAGTGCTTCATCAGGAGCGGCAACATTAATACCTACTGTGGTATTGACAATTTTTACAACTGTGTTAGGAATACCATTTCTATTTGTCTGTAAATCTATACTAGAGCCTGCGGTAGCATTATAAATTTTAGCTGCTAAAGAACTACTAGTTAAACTAAACGTACCGTCAACGCCTAAGGTTAAACCTTCGTTGTTACGAATATTAAATGCTTGTTCTGTTGTGTTTACAGTATCACTACGTAAAAATTTTGCTGAACTAATTGCAGTTCCAGCAATATTAAGGGCATCTGATGAGACCGCTGTTCCGTAAAATTTAGGAAGGAAGCCGCCTTCGCCAATGTCTAAACTGGTAATATTAATACCGGTTTTAATTGCAGAAAATCCACTAATAGAATTTTTTGGTGTAAAGCTATCTTTACTAAAAATAAGGATAGGGCTATCTTCAATGTAGAATGTTAAAATAACTCTATCATAATTGTCACTGTCAATTACAGATTCAACAACTGGACCGCTTCGTAAACCTGAAGAATAATTAGGTCCAATTAAAATCCAGCTTGATCCAGAGAATACATATAGTTGTTGATTAGTAGTATCTACCCAAAGTTCGCCAACGCGACTTGTTTCAACACTAGGTTCGCTGGTACTTTTTTGAATATTAGAAGCTGCTTTCCATTGTGTGTTGTCCCATATTTGTAAAATACCATCAACTGAGTTATACCATAGTTGACCTTCAATTGGGTTAATTGGAGCAGTGCCTTTAGCAAAATTTTCTAGTAATGCTAAAAAGTTTTCAGCAATAATTTGTCCATATCCCGTGACATTACGACCCGGAAAATCTAAACTTGTTTCTTCATTTTTTGAGTTATCAAATACCGTAATAGGTACTTTGTTTTCTTTGTCTGTAAAATTAACAATATATGGCATGTTTAGACCTCAGTAAAACCAGTTAAACTCTGTACACGTATTGTATAGTCTACCTGAAGTAATCTATTCAACGACTTTTGAACAGGATGGAATACCACATGAGTTAACAGTTTTCCTTCTCCATTAGGGTTATAGCTCTTTAAACCTAGTTCGTCAAATACAAAACTACCGTTCATATCTTGACTGTTATCAAATGCTTCTTGGCCCACAGGCTCACCGTAGTCTAGTAAACAACTGATAACAATATCACTGTAGGTTGCTCCGCTAACATGACGTATTTCCATTTTATTTCTTGTAGGATCTACGTTATCTGTAGCGTTTTGATCAACAGTTTTAGCATAGGTTTGATTATATAATCCAGTGTTAACTCCAATTGTATTTGGAGTTAAGTAGGTAATTAACCCTGTAGGATCAACTGTGGTGCCGCCACTGCCAAATACCATTTGGTAAATCCAGCCTTGTCCTTGATTTGACAAACTGTTAACCATTGCTACACTCATATTTTCATAATGAATAGCATTGCGTTTATCAATAAAAACTTCTTTAGTTTCAGGATCAAAAATTTTGATATGGCCTTGAAAATGCCATCCTGTAGACTCGTTAGGGCGTTGGTTTTCCTGCGATTTTTGGTGTTTCATAGTCGGTTCACTTGTTTTTTTCTGTTCCATAGTATATTTATTCAGGCAGCTCGGTGCTCTTTTGTTTTAAAAATTCAGGGATTGCTCCTAGATTTTTAAGCAGTGTTACACCCGAACTAGCTAAACTTTCTCCTCTATCATACCAAACTTTTCCTAGTTTTCTTATGATTGTAATACGTGTTCCTGCAGGAACAGTTTCAGTTAATCTAATATAAGGATTTGTGCCGTCAACTGTAAATTCAGGCTCAACTTCAACGTCTGCTTGAGGACTTGTTATATTTAGAGTTTGATCATAGACCATGACAGCATCCTTGCGAAGACGACGTCCTGCAACAAAGACTTCTATTTGATCGCAAGTATCAAATTCGACCGGAATTGTATTTCTAGTCCAAGTTTTTTCGCTGAGCAAAGGAACATAAGATAGCGGACCTATTAATAAACTGCTTCCGTCGCTGACAAAATCTAATCTTTCCTGTTCCTCAGTATACGGTAAACTCTCAACTCGGCTAATATCTACCACAGGTGTATTTGCAGGATAAATTTCTGCAATAGCAGTTCCGAAACTACCTCTTCTTAGTTGCGATAAAATATTTTCATTTTTAACATAATAATCTATACGTTCACCGTTGATATAAATTGTTCCGGGAATGTTCCTTGAAAGGATCGGATCAAATAAATTAGATGCGTCAGTTAATACAATTTCTTGATCATAATAGTATAAATCATTAACCAATATCACAGTCTTATCAATGCTAAAACGTTTAAAATGATGTATGTTTAACATATCTTTAAACACTTCAAATCCTAGACTTTGTCTTTTTAAATAATTTCCAAACTGTACAATCTTAATTGTATCTGTTAGCACGGTTGGTTGTTGTAGGTAAACAAAATTTCTAGGTATAGAAACTTCATAATCTTTTTCCTGAGTTAGTCTTTGACCATTTAGGTATACCCAAACATAACTTGCACTGATTGGTTCTCTAGCAAGCTGATATCTAGATTTGCCGCCGGAATATTCATCGCTGATAATATTCATACTTGGATATTCACTAAACCAAGTGACTGTAATTGCGTCTCCTTGTTGTAGAGTAGTTGTGCTGTCATTTTCTACAAAACTTGTTCCGGCAAACACAATATTATTATTTTCAAACGTATATTGACTACCAACATCTATAACAACTTTAATTTCGTCGCCGACTGTTAATACCTCTGTAGATATAGTTACGGTATTGTTGTTACCGTCATAAACATAATCTAAAAGATATCTTAATTGTTCATTGTTAACAAAAACTTCAATATTTTGTTGTGTAGCAGTATTTGTCGGTTGTAGTGGATCCTTTAAAATTGTAATAATATTATTTGTACCGTTATAGGTAACAAATTCAGTTTCTGGACCTGTTAACTTAGTTCCGTTGATTTCAACAAGAACTGACCCTGTAGCACTGGCTCTTTGTAAATTTACAAACCTATCAAGATCGTAACTTAAAGTGCTACCATCAAATATTAAAACTTGTTGATTTACACGCACCACAGCTTGCTGACTAGAGTCAACATCTGCAGAAGCACCTAAACAGATAATTTTTACAATTTGTCTACGCTCGGGACGATTTGCAAATTGAATTAACGTTTTTCCTGTTATGTCAGTTACATTAGTACTGTCAATAAACAATGCATCAACTTGTACGCCATCAACTGTTACCAGTATGCTAGTAGTATCTATATAATTTGCTTTAGTTAAGAAGTTAGAAGTTTCTCCGTCTGCTTCAAATTCTTGATAATCTAATAATGCAGTACCGCCAATACCTATGGCTAAAATTTCAATAACACTTCCTACAAGAGGTGCATCCACAAAAACTATTTCATTATTATTGTAATCAATAATGTATGTTAAGGTACTATCAGTGCCGTCGCATTTAATCTTGTCAATATAAACCATCAAAGATGAAGATTCTAATATAGACAGACCAATCTTAAAATTTCTAGTAATTCCATTACCATTAACAATTCTTGACTGTAACGGAGTTGCGCCAGATTGTACAGTATGGAATACTTTGATGCTAACACTTTCTAATACTTGGCCGGGAATATTTTCTTCTGGGGCAGGTACTTGATCTGGTCCAATAAATTTTCCGCCATCGATGCTGATATCTTCAGCCATTGTACCTGTAGCTGTTACATAGGCTCCGCTCACTGCGCTAAGACTTCCACCAGAAAGGTTTGTATCAATGATATTAATGTCAGTGATATTAACAGTACCATCGCTTTCAAAAGGCCTGAATATTAAAGTATCTCCTGCATTAACTGTAATGTATTGACCAATTTCAACATTTTTAGTTACGCCATTGCCGATAAATGTTGGCATTTGAGCGTGGGGATTTAATATTATTGTTGAGTCCCAATTTGTAGATCCGTCTGGGTATACAACAAAACTAGGGTCATCTATACGAACTGTTTCAGGAACTGGTATACCCGGATCAAATACGACCCTTGGAGCTCCGACAGAGTCTAGTGTATCAATGCTACGAACTACTCCGTCACCTACACGTTTTAAGTATATAGAAATTCGTTGGCCCAGTGCAGGTGCGTCTGGAAGAGTTACGTAGGTTGTGCTACCGTCTGAGATATAGTGGAAATCGTTGTTAGATTCTACACTGTCCCAGGTATCTGTAAACCAAGGAAGAGCATCCCATCCACCACTAACATCAAATGTTGTGCCTTGAATTTGTACGCCGCCAAAATCAATTCCGGTCATAAGTTGATTTACTTCTTTACCTAACATGCCTGCAGTTGGGCTGTAATATTTGTTAATTCTATCAACTGCATCTAAGACAGAATCGTCCTTTTCATAAGAAATTGTAATAACATCTCCGGCGACTGGTAGAGAAGCTAATTTTAATTTTCCTCTTAATAATTCATAAGTGTCAGATTCTAACGTATAGAATGTTAAAGAATAATCACTATCTAATGTTATTTCGCTGTTAATAGTTACAGATATTTTAGTCTTATCTCTTGTAGGAGGATAATTTAGATCATATATTGCAGTGAATCCGTTAGCAGTAAAAGTTTGTTCATATTGATAGTTAGAATAAGAACCGTCTTTGGTTATTCTATCAAATCTTAATGCTAGATTAAAAGATCTAACCTTACCATTTCCTAGTATTGGCGATGCTTTAGCAATATTTGTCGAAGATGCATTTCCTCCAATTAGACTAACGGAGGCTGTTGTGTATCCAGATCCCGTAGTCAGCATTTTAATACCGGATACCTTGCCGTTAGATATATAGGCCTGTGCGGTCGCTCCTATACCGTCGCCGGTGATATAGACTTTAGGAGGAGTTTTATAATCCCCGCCCTGATTAGACAATTGAATATCTATTATCTCGTATCCGTGATTATCGTTCCACCATTTGTAGGGGTACGTATTTAATTCAGAAGAATTAAACAGTATAGGCAATACTTGCCTAGTTTCTTTATCGTACTTAGGAGGAACATCAAAGTCAGTTATAGCAGCGCCTTGGTGATCAATATCCGTATATCTACTTGTATATTCTCTAATAGTAGTTCTAAACGGTTTTACTTCTTCTAGGTATTGCTGGAAACTAGAAAGATTATCATTTTTATAATTTGGACGTTGGTCTAAATCGCCTACGTTATGTATAGCATTTAAAAAGCTAGTCTTAAAAGCCCAGTCAACATATAGTTGTTCAGAGAACACATATTTTATACTGGTGAAGAATAATTTATTCCATTCACTATCTAAATCGTCAATAAAGATATTGTACTTTGCGGCATTTAAAATATTTCTTAATTCTCTGGTTGGTTGATTATCATAGACTGTTTCGTCATAGGTAGCAACATAGTCGTAAACTTTTACATTATATAAGTCTTTATCTATTTCAATAGTTCCGTTTTGTCTTGCTACTAATTCATAGTTAGATAGGATGCTTCCAGTTCCAGTCGCTACTCGCTGCAATAATGCCCATCCACCGTTAGCATATTCTCGAACTCTTAACACATCTCCTAATTCAAAAGAATAATTTATTTCTTGAAAGACATTTGAAATTTCTCTAACAATTCTAGTTGTAGAATTAAATCCGGTTGCATACCAATCTACATAATTCCAATAGTTAGTGGTATTATATGCCTGTACTTTAGATTTAAAAAATCCTTCTCTTACATTGTCCCAATAGTATACACTCCAATAATTTTTAAATGTAGAGTCTGATTTTACCAGTACAGAGAAACTACGCACAGAAACATCTGCTGTTGTATATTTTCTTCCTTTTTGTAAAACAGTAACAGAACTTATTCTGCCTTGATTGTCTAACACTGCCTCTGCTTTTGCGCCGGTGCCGTCACCGACGATTACCACAGGCGGTACAGTTCTATAACCAAAACCACTATCTATAACATCAATTGTGTCAATTATACCATCAACAACATTTGCAGATAAAGTAGCAGGTTTTACTCGTACAATACCTACTTCTAATAATTCTGGATATGTATCAATTGATACATCATATAAATTTAGAGAAGAACTAGGAAGCGGATCTACTTTGTTAAGATATTCAAAATCGATTAAATCGCCGAACGGTTTAGTTGTTAGAATAGAATTGATCCTATCAATAACAATTTTTAAAGCAGTTGCCCTGTTTACAAAGATAGTCTGTATTGGTCTAAATTCTAATCCATATCGTTGTTTAGGTCTTAGAGTAGGATCAGGAACTGGATTACCTGATTGGTTAAATCCTACTAAACTGTCTATCCATTTTTGTTCTAGAGCCTCACTAGGTAGGCTAGATGCTTGCCCTTCTGTTAGCAGTTGATATTCTGTATGGATAACATTTGGTGTTCTTTCTGCTTTATAGTATTCGATATTAAGCAGCGCAGAGTTTCCTTTAATTACTGAATCAAAATTATAAGCAAGGAATTTATCTTTGTCAATGATTGCAATAATTGGTATGCCCTCGCCAATAGGATTAACTATTGAAGATGCAATATTAGCTGCAGAAATTTTTCTACCTGGAACTCCTTGAGGAATAACTGTTTTATTTTTTACCCAGAAATAATATCTTGTACCTGATTGAAGACCTGTTGTAGAATTAGTAAATTTCTTAACGCTATAAACAGCATTAGAATATGCAGGTTGTCCTGATATATTATTGGCTAAGCCGTCTACGGTGTCTGCAAGTTTTTTCCACTCAGTTGGAGTAACTGAACTTTCTACCCATTCATAGATATCTATAGAAGCTCCTGCTGCTAATTGGTTCCACATACCAGAACGATATGCAATATCTCCTTGTTCGTGTGATGCCCATTTTACGGTGCTAAGATTCCACCATAGTGCTCCAACATTTTTTTCAAACCATGCTTGGTCTGAATCTATAACTACTTGATCCGTTCCGTTAGTATATGTTGCAGGGTCGTACGGTGTTTTAAATTTAATTTCTTCTTCTGCTGAACCTAAAATCTTAAACTTATTTGTATCAATAACATCAACATCTGCTAATTTAATATTATTTTCATCATCATATAAAGAAATACTCTTTATTAAATCAATGTTAACTAGATCAGTTTCTTGACTTATTATAGTAAGACTATTCTTTGTAGGATCTTTTCTAAAAATTCTAGTACGACCAACTTTTTCTCCAGACACTGTATAGTTAGGAGAACCAGTTACAACCACAGAAGCAGTAGCATCTAAGGAATAGCCAAATGCTTCATTACTTCCAAAATCTGCTTGTAATTTTTCTGAGAGTAGATAAGTTTGATCTTTTAATTCAAACACATAAACATCACCGTGATAGCCTAGTGTTTCAGAGAACGAGGTTCCACTAAAGCTAGTTCCTCCAAAAAGTGTAGGCACTACATAAGAAGTATTTTTTGCACCTACTACAATACGCTCTGTTCTTTCGCTGATAGATAAACTAAATCCAAAATATTCGTTGGTTAAGTCTTCAAAACTTTGTAGTTTTTGTTTTAATCTAAATTTAGGAATTGTAGAATCTGTGTCGTAATTAAACACATATACTGCTCCTTGATCTTGTAAACTGATATCTGCTTTAGGACTAGATACCACTAAGGTTGTTCCTGAATAATCTATATCAATTGCAAAGCCAAACAGATCGCCTGTCAGTATACTTTCATCAGCTACTGTATCACTGATAGCAGGTAAAGACTCAGCATTGATTGTTTGTACTAGGTTATAAAGTCCGTAGATATTTTTTTGATAAATGTATACTTTGCCAGACATTGTGGTTGCTTGTGCTGATATTAAACTCCATGGAGCGGCTAACGGAGTTTCATTGTAGCTCTTATAAGAAGAATCTGTTCCAGGATCAGTAAGTTGATAATAATTTTTGTTATATTTGACAACTGCTCCTTCGCTGTATTCTTGATAACCACTCCATGTTCCTTGATAGTTGGCGAAATATTGACCGTCACTTAGCGGGGCTCCTATAACCAATACTGAACCGTCTCTACTCATAGCTAGGCTTGAACCAAATCGGTCTCCCTCTTTAACTAGTTCTGCTAATTGACCTGACGATAATAAACCTTCAGCTAATATAACTGTAGAATCATTATCAGTAGTAGCAGGATTGGAAGGTAACGAACTTTGTGTATGTAACGGGTTTAGTTTTTGCCATTGGCCGGAGTCGGTGGTAATTGTGCTGCCGTCACCGTTTTGATCTTCCAAAGATTGCCACAACGCATTATCATGCCATACTATCGACCCAGTTTCGTATCTAGTAGCACCTGTAGAATCGTAAACTCCTCGATAATTTTGATTTTGATCAAACTGCCATTCTTTAGCAATAGTTGGATATTTCTTAAAAATTCTCTTGCCCATATTCAATGGCAACGCTAAAGAATAATAATTTAACGATCCGGCTGTAGATTCAGTTACAACAATTTTAACATATCTTGTTGTTGCAACATCAAAACCAGATACATATTGAACCTGTGTGACTGGTCGATTATCTAGATAATATGTAACACCTGTGGTATATAAAGTTCCACCGATATCTAAAGAACCATTTAGACTATCTGCACTTAAACTAATAGGATGCTTATTTGTAACAGTTCCTTCTACCGGATTAGGAAAATAAACGTTGCTTAGATCTGTTTGATCAAAGATATAAGTGTTTCCAACTTCGAATGTTAGGTCGGGCCAGTATTGATCATTGATATAATACTTGTATCCTGTATCAAGACCTTGAGCAGGGCCGACGGTAACAGAGAATGTAATTGTTTGAGAATTATCTTCTGTTATAGGAGCATACTTGTATAGGTAAACTTTACCGGGCGTGTCATTATTACCAGGAGCAGATATTGCCATGTAGTAATTTCCAGAATCTACACCAAGCACAATCTTTTCACCAAAATTTTCATTTCCGTTAGGACGGGGACTAATAAAAGTAAATTTCTCTACCCAGTTTTGTCCACTCCATTCATACATGGTTACTGCACCTTGTTTTTTATATCCATTCCCAGTTCCATTGATATTAGCTGTAAGGATTGTTGCAGGTTCCCAATCATCTGTAGCTAAATTTATTGTGCTACCGTCGCCAATAAGATTAATCTTAGCTCTCCATAATCTGCCTTGATATAATACAATATCCCCCTTTGTGTATGATGCGGAAGTAGAAAATATATCTTTATAATCAGATGTAACTGTGTCAGCATTTGGTGAGCCTACTGCTAACCATTTACCGTCTGGGCTAATTGCTAGTGTTTCTCCGAATACTCCGGATGTAGAAATATTGTTAGATTTAAGCAATGTTTGAAAAGGTTTTAATCCTTCTGCTCGTTCTATGTAAGCAACAACCATATTGCTACTAGGCATTGATGAGATTGTTTGGGCTAAACTATCTGAATAAACTACTGCTTGACCGTTACGTCTTGGTGCAGATATTCCGTATTCTGCAAGATCAGTAACATTATATTGTTTTTGTTTTTCAATAACTTCCCACCTATTTGATCCATTGTTATCAACCCAAATTTTTGCACCTGTAGTAAGGGCCGCAATTTGATCCGGATCCAATAACTGGTAAGAATCAAATCTGGATTCTGCAAACAGTTCAAGATTTACAATGGTACTAGCATCAAAAGAATTATCTGATGGTCCTTTTGCTACCTGGATGGCGAGAGAACTAGTAGTTGGCACTTCAGTAATTTTATGAAAACCTGTGATATTTTCTATATTTCTAATACCAAATATATCACCAACAGACAATCCGTGATTCCTATTAAAACCTAATTCTACTCTAGTTTTATTTGTTGCAACACTGGTTACAACTAGTAGTGGGGATACATTGTATCTCAACGTTGCCCAAGAATTTTCATCGAATGTTATCCAGATGTGTGTATTTTCTTTAAATGTAGTATTGTCAAGAGTTAGTATATCATCACGTGTAGGAAGAATATAGTCAACATCAAATACATTAACATATCCTGCAACTCTAGGTGTTAATGTATATTTTTTAACAGGATTTATGTCTTTGTTAAATGGAGCTGTTGCAATTGTAAAATCATTTACTGGTACGCGAAGATATAGATCTAATATATCACTAGCGATGTCAACTGGGGCTAATAAAATCGGTTGAGGATTTAATTTTAAATCATTTTTATGAATTCTAAATTCTGTTTCTATTGCTTGATCAGTGCCGCCCAATCTACCAACACGGAATGCCCATTCTTCATTAAGTTCTACACTGCTACTATTAGTTCTACTTAATTTTTCAAATACTTTGGTAACAGAATTAGCTGTCCCTTTTTCTCTAATAAATCCTTGATAGATTCTAAACTGACTAACATTATCTTCAGCCATGGCCTGTAGGTATTCTCTAGTTTGATAGCCTATGACATGTCGACTTAGGTCACGTTGACTAGAGCCAAGACCGTCTGCATCAGATTCGTAATAGTCCTGGAATTGGTTAATCCTATAATCAAAATTAGCAACTAGACCTTTCTTAGGATCAGTGTCTAATTTTGACCAAACAGCATCGTTGAATGTTTCTGAGCCTTGTTGATTTTGTAGTCCTACCCAATTATAAGATTTGTACGACACAATATCACCTAATCTATAATCAGTATAAGGACTCCATTGTTGAATGTTTACATTATCAAACAAGAATCCTGGACTTGTGTAATCGCCGTCCCAGTCAACTGTACGGAATCCGCGACTTTTAATACGTTCTTGACGATACCCTGTAGTCTTGTCATAGATAACATCATTAAAAACTGTGCGGTCGTCAAACAGTACAACATGCTCTTTTAATACGTAATTTAATTTTAAGAAATATATACCATCGTTGGTATTTACTGTGCTAACAGCTACCTTTTGAAAATCTCTCTTGATGTTTAAGAAGATAGGTAATAATGGAGTTCCGTCGCTTTTAAAAATTTCATAGTCATAAAAGCTATCAAATAAATTATCAGGAACACCACTTAGTATGTTTACATTAACTTCTTCAGCACTAGGACTTAGTGTTAGTAAACTGCCTACAGCCCAATTATGTTTTGTCCAGAATAAAAATTCCTTACAGCTAGTTTGCCAGTTGTATGCTGTTTGAGTTTCCGAATTGTAACGATCAAAATTAAATCCTATAAACTTTAAATAGGCTTCATAACCTAACATAAAATCTACAACACTTTGCACAGTTGTTAAAATTGTGCCGTAATACATTTTTTTAGTTTTAAGTTTGTTAAATGTTTTTCTAAAATAAGCGTCAACACCGCCAACTACAGGCAACTTAGGCAGGGTTTTCCATAATGCTTTATCAAATGTACTAGTACTAGTATGAGACTTTAAAGCACGATAGTAAACATTTTGAGTTCTAACAATATCACCGTTGTTATAAAGTTTGTCTGGGGCCCAATCGTAAAACTTTGCGCTAACTCCGCCAACACTAGTTAAAGGATCAGTGCTGCTGGCAATAGCCTCAAAATAATTAAAATACGATAATTGATTGTCATATCCTCTTACTTTCCAGCCTTCTGCTAATTTTTCAACCAAGACTCCGCTATAAACAAGACTAGCAATTGGGGAACTAATATTAAAAATAATATCATAGTTTTCATTAGGAACATAGATACTGCTGGAAGTTGAACTAGGATTTTTACTATCTAACAAATACTTTTGTTCTGTTTGATCTACAAATCCAGAAATTCTAGACGATATTCTAACGTCTAAATTATTAATACGTGTTATTAACTGTTCAGGATCTAAATTTTTACTTTTTATATAACTAGAGATAAAAGATATTAAGCCAGATACTTTGATCCCATCTGCTGTAGGAACTTTCATGTCTGAAAGTTTAACAAATACTCCGGTGCTACTAAAAACAGTTTGTCCTAATTTATTAACAGTCATTCTAGACTTATCAAAGTTGTCAGTGATAAATTCAAAGGGCTTTAATAATGATAATGCTACTATAACAGAGAATGGCCATTCTGAACTACTTCTCCATGCAAATTCCGAAGGACTAATATCGCCTAATTTATAATCTCCGTTATTATTGACCAAGGTAAAGTTTGTAGCCATACCAGAGTCTAAAGGACTTAACAATTTGCCGTCGCCATCAGCAGGGATATGCCTCAATATTGATTTTCTAGCATATCGATCATAGGTGCCTGCACGTGGACCTTGACGAATAATACCCTGACTAATATCTTCCCATAGTATTAAGTTTCCAGAAGTATATGGTGCAGGTCCGTATTCGCTTTCCCACCATACGGGCTTTTCACTAAATCCTAACATTTCCCACGGACAGGTATGTGGCCGAGAGGTATCATAAAACCATAGATATGCGCCTCTCCAGTAGCCTGGAAGATTTTTTAGACCTGTAGGGTCTGTCATATTACTATAGGTATAGGTAAAACTATTTTGTCTGTCAAAGTACAAATCATTATTTGTATAATCTATATCGGTATTAGATACCCAACGTAAAAAGTCTGGGGCAACAATTGCATCCAAATCTTGTTTGGTATAGAGTGCATTTCCGTAATATCCGCCGAAGATTGCATCTATGTCAAATAATGTATGATTGTATTCTTGTTTGATATTGTTATAGATTCTACGCTCTAATTCTAAAATAGCATCATCTCTATAGTCATCAAATGCAGTAATGATACTGCCATCGTGACCTTGGATTACATCTCTAGGTGTTTGAAATGTGTCATCAAGAAATTTCTGTGGTAGATATTTTTTATATAAACCTAATTTTGTAGGGGTATAAGGAATATAGTTAAAGGCGGTAGAAACATATTCTTTTATTTTAATAGAATCGCCTTCCGATAATGTCGCAGATAATCTTACAAAACCAAAGGTATCGTCAAATGTATAGTCTGATCCGTTGATAAGTTGCACATCATTTAGATAAACATAAACTGCTCTATCGCTGAGATCTGTTAAATTAAATTTTTGACTTAGAGCAAATACTTTAATACCTTCATCCTCAACAGTATAGTCGATGTCAGTATGGGCGCCACTGCCGATCATATCAGTACCGGAGAAAGGATTTGATATATCTTTGGCTAATCCCATATTAGATATAACGGTATCTACAAAGTCTGCAACATTATCTTCAGGCATTGTTTCTGTTATTCTAGTGATAAACTCATTTTTAAATGTTGAATAAGATCTAGAATTATATCTTAGAGATTTAATAAGATTAGTATTTTTGTCACAAAGAACATCGATAGCTAGAGGTGCTACTCCAGAGTGTTTTAAAAATCTTGTGGCTTTATTTTGATACCCGTCTAAATTTCTAAGATTACTGTTACCAGGATAAATTCCGGTAAATCTATCATCAACATCAAGAGCCAAACTAAGGTGATCAATAGCCTGTCCTAATGTAAAAGTTTTTAATTCTGCATTTAGTGGGTTCTTTTCAAGACCGTGTGGTATTGCATAGTATCCTTGATCAGGATCTAAATCTGTAAAAATTTTAACTGAAAGAACATCATTTATTAAAAAATTATTTGCAAAAGTGAATGTTCCTTCTACTCGTGTATAGCTATTTTTAAAATGTGTTCCGTTTAAGTAAAATAAAATTTTAGAATTAGCATCATTAAATAATTCCCAATTTACTGTTGTCAGTGTTACAGAATTTGTTACGTCTGTAATAATCTTACTATCTAATATCGGTTGCAAATACTCGGCATCTGTTGTAGTCCACGAATTTCCAAAGTCATCCAACGGGTTAAATCTATAAAATCCAGTGTTTAGATTAATTGGAATTGTTTGTTGGTTTAACGAATAAGTGAATGAATCAGAATCAAGATTAAACTTAAATTGTATATCACCAACATTGTCTATGTTTAGATAATCTAAACTAAAACCCAATTCTCTGTCAGCAACGCTATTGCCAATTTTATATTCTAAAATGGGTGTTCCAATAAATGTACTAACTGGGTAGGAATCTGAATTGCCAAAACTAACTCCGTTAACATCAAATATATCAAACAGTGGGCTTTGATTTACTTTAGTTTTATCTTGGCTTCTTACCCAGTTTGTTCCGTTGAAATAATACATTAGCCCTTTATTAGCATTGCCGGATCGTATCAGTACACATTCGTCTAGTAAAGGTTCAGAATCGTCTACAGATTTTAATGCTATTTGTTTACGATTGTTGTGAGTAATAAAACTAACTTGGTATATTTTATTATTTGCCAATGTATCAGTATCTGCAATTACTAATATTCTTGCACCGTTATATAAAAACTCTCCGTCAATGCTGTAACCTTCACTACCTTCAATTGTTGAAAACACATCTGTAGTAAAGGTATCTATAAAATCTACCGGAGTTTTTGCAACGCTGCCGTGATTGAATAATTGTAGATTAGGTCTAAATTCAATAATTGGTCGTTTGGCTCTAAAGCTATCCCCTGCTTCAAAATCACTGCCGTTAAGTTTGTGGGCCTGTTCTAATGTGGCTTTGTGAAACCAACGATTATATCTAGACCAAGGATTACTATCAATACTTGCTCTGCAAATAGTAATATAATCTTTTTCTCCGGGATAGGCCGTTGCATCATCAAAAGGATCAGTATCAAATCCTGCATTATCAAAAATAACTTCTGGGACTTGACTTGTAATGATAGGAACTTCTAATGATGAAAATTTAATTAATTCTATAGAGCGTCCAACTTTTTCAATTAGCCAATTATCTTTAGAATATTTTCTTGGGGTAACATTTCCGCCAAATCTTACAATTAGTCCGTTAGTGAATTCAACCCCATTGCTGCTTGTGTACGTTTCTTTTCCTATAATTTCTTTATCAATATCAATACTGGTATTGCTGTCAATGTCTTGAATTAAAAATCTACCAAACCTATCAGGATTAATTGCACTTTGATAATAAAGTATATCAGGAGAGTCATATGGAACTTCAAATGTAACTGTGCCATTAGTTGTACCGTTATTTGTGATTCCTGACGAATAATCAAACTTAGATGTCTGTACACTATCTTCAACTATTTCCCAATCTGTACCTTCTGTGATTGTTCCGTCAACGCTGGCATTAACGTAGGTTTTTGCTCTCCACAACTTGCCGTCATATACTGCTAGCTGATTTGGAATATAAGGAAGTTCTGGTCTATATTTTAAACTACCGGTGTCATAGGCAGTTCTAATAAAGAAACCTTCTCTAGGACTGTTAACATTAAATTTATAAGTTTGTCCTCTATACAAAGTAATCGTAGGGTTATTTGTTAGACCGTCGGGATAAAAAATCCAAGTAGAGGTAGTACCTTGTCTTACTCTATAGGTACTAACAATGTCATTACCTTGCCCAAGAACCTTAACGCTAGGAGGTCCGTTAGGAACCCAATAATATTCACGAAAGTTTACAAACTTATCCCATTCAACGGGAGGAGTCCAGCTGTAGTGTTCTTGGCTGGTAATTTTATCATCGCGTTCATTATAGTTGTTAAAAAATTGTAATTGATTTTTAAAATCAATATAATCATAAAAATTCTCAACCTGACCTTGCTCGTTGCTGATTACTACTCCAGGCTCAAGCTGATATTTGCTTCTTAAAGTAGTATCATCATCAAGATAAATGTCAGAAGCGTTATATGTTTTCCCCCAACGACGACCAATATACCCAGTTGTTTTTTGTAAGACGCCAGGTTGAACCAAAGGATCGACCACAGCAGCCATAAATTTATCATTGGTTTCTGTTTTAAATACCTGAGGCAATAGGTCAACGGTTCTTCTAATAGGAAGTCCACTTTGAGGAAAAATTTGATCTGCCATTTCTTATACCTTGATTATGATGATACGATACCTGATGCACTTACACGAATCTCTGATGCTGAGATTGAGGTTACAATAACAATGTCATCTACTGTTGCGCCGCTGACAAATATTTCATCTGTGGCGCTTTGAATTTCAAAAAGACTACCAAAACTCTGTGTTGGTTGCCTTGGAACAATTACTAAGTTACTTAGATCCGGGCTAACTGCATTGGTAATATAAGTGATTAATTCGCCTAGATAAAATCTATCTCCGAAGTCCCAATTGGCTACATCGAAGAAATCGTTAATGGCAGAAACAATTCTTACCTTTAGGTCATTATCATTGATTGTTTTATTAGGATTCTTAACTACTTTAAATTGTGCTTGGAGAGCATATTCTGCTGTTGAACCAAATAGAACTTTGTAATTTACAGGATGATAAATGATTTCATCACTGATTGATTTAATTTCACCTAGTGCATTACCAAAACTTATTCTTAAACTATCGCTATTAGGGGCTTCAGGTTTTGTTACAGCGCCACCGGATAGATATTTTCTAAAACTGTTATCATAAGATTTTGTTAATAGATAAACATCAATGATATTGCTAACGCTAGGATCAATTCTACGATCTACATTAGCATTGTGAATATATTGAAAATTTAATCTTGATCTGCCAATGTTAGCATTGTATGTAGATTCTAATATAAATGAATTTGATGCGTAATCTACACGTTTAACACGATCTTCCGCACTGTCGTAAAAATATACTAGATCTCTGTCATTAAAATCTGTAACACTAACTGCATTTTCCTGTTGTCTTATTTTTATAACTTCTTGACTATTATCAAAATAATTGTAGACAATATTACCAAATGTATCTTTGCTTTCAACAAAGAACAAATATTTTAAATCTTGATCGCTGCCAACAATTTGTTCAAACGAATCAGGATTATCAATTACACCGTCATCATCTCTATCAGAAAATGCAATCTGCACTTCTTCTGCACTTTGAAACCCATCTTCATATTTGATAGAGTCATCTACTTCAAATATCAAAGATTCTTTGATAGGCACAGTATCTGTAGGTTTAGGATTTATACCTAAAATTCTAATTTGATCTTTAATTACTTTTCCAGTTTTACTATCGTAGATCTTCTGTCCGGAATCGTAATAAAATCTATTTTGTTCTAGGCTACCAAAAATATAGTTTAACACTCTTACGCGAATTTTGTATTCGTCGGCTTCTTTTGTAAATGACAACAACCAGCTAGTGTCAACGTTGTTGTTAGTTGTGTCACCTGCTTTGCCCAATGCAAATGAATTAACTACATCAATGTTAGGAGCTGTGATAATTTTCCAGGTGGATGTTGTTACATCAAATCTTAGACCAAAGTTTTTATTTTCTGCACAAAGATTAACAATTTGTGTTTCTAATGCATCAGGTAAATTATTAACAAACTTAGGTACAATCCTAGATGCAATTGCTCCTGTTGGAATAATGTCATTGAAAACAATTGGACCTTTGCCTGTGCTCAATACACCTCGATTAGCATTTGTACCGTCACCAACAACTCTAATAATTTTTGTCCACATGCGATCAGTTTGATCAGGATCTAATGCATTAGTTGTTACCAATTCTCCACGTTTGAAACTTTTTCCTGCAGGAGGTATAAATTTTATCAACGAACCCGAGGTTACATATTTTAAAGTATTGGTTGTGTACCCGCCTACTTTTTGCAGTGTCAAATCAATAGCATTTAAAAAGTATCCAGTACTTTCATTTACATCGTTGGTAATCTGTGTCCAAGTTGTATTTGTGTCAGTGAATAAGATTTTATCGTATTTTGTAAAATAGTAATTATAAACACCTGTGCTGGTAAACAAAGGTTCTATACTCTTTCTAATAAAATTAACTGAGTCAATTCTATTAATTGGTTTAAATGCTAGGCTTTTTTCGCTTTCTTTTTTGTATATTAATCCGTCATCAGCAAAAACATTTACGCTAGAATATTTTCCGCTGGCATCAATAATGTCAAAATTACGACTAACACCGCTAGATGTTCTGTTAACAGCTTTAACTTTTAAAATATCTTGACTGCTAGTTAGCGGTGCAAGATTATAATCTTCCGCAGTGATCATTCTATTTTGTGTATAGTATTGTGCAGGTGCTTTTGTTCTAATGCTTTCAACTGTTTCAGCAGGAACGCTGTTGCTGACTGTATATTTTAAACTCATGCTTATGCTAAGTGTTTGTCTAGAACCTGATTTACTTACATAAGGAATATTAATATTAATTCCTCTCATTTCATTAGGCAAAATGCTATAAGATAAACCATTACTTGTACGATAGTATACACGGAACGGCCCTTGAGGTAAGTTTCCATAAACTCCATCAGCAAAAATTAAATCTATTCTGTCACTGTTTTTTGTAGATATTGCATAGATGTTTCTAATATTTTTTTCTATAGAATTATAAGCAATGTTGTTTCCTGTAAGAGCTGAAACTTTGGTCCACTGATCTTGTTGCGCACCGTTAGATGCTAAAGAAAATAACCAAACATCGTCATTGTTAATATTATTAGCATCTACTGCAACTTTTTCATTTGTAGTTGGAACTGCTACTGAAAAGTCAGCAAGTTCTAAACTACCTTGTTTGAACATAAAATAAAATCCAGTGTTAGGGCTTGATGTTCCTTTACCGTCATTTCTATAAATGAATCCAATTTGATTTCCAGGAACAGGTGGTTCTTCGTAAATTTCTTCACTGCCCTTAAATGCTGTGCTTACTAGTTCAAAAGGCATGCTGCGGCCGGCAACATTTTTCTCATAGGAAAATATAGGAACATCTCTATTAGCTGTACGGAAACGATATTGGTCTGTAGGAATTCCCTGTATTATAGCGTTACCTTGACTACGACCAAATTCTGTATTATCTGCCATTGCTGCATTTAGTACAGCAACAAACTGTTCTTTCCAGTTGGCGTTTGTAGGATCATTCCAAATAATTGTTTGACGTGCTAGATTTTTTCCGTTAGCATCTAGAAGTGCTTCTGTTGTGCTTACTGTATCAAACTTCAACAGACCTTTGCTGGCAATATTCCTCTTAGCATTATAACTCAACATACGAGCTATTCTAAGGACGCTTTCTCTACGAGAAGCTAATTCAATAAAGTTTTCACGACTAGCAAGATCAATACGGAAAGCAAGACTCTGACCAAGGAAAGCAACCGCGTCAATCAGGGCAAGATATTCACTACTTTCGATATAATCGTTGAAGTCTTCTGGATAATTTTCACGCAGATACGTGATAATAACACGACGGAGATTTTCAAAATCGTAGCTTTTAAAGTCAGCATTTTTAAAGGTCTGATAGATCCTTGTCCAATCCTGATTGATAATTAAATTTGTTTGTCTTGTAGTAGTTGTCATTTTAACGCCCTGATATCATATTTACCCTAAAAAATAAAGTGGTCAGTTAACAATATTATTCTTTTTATCAAAGTCAAAAGTCATACGCTCATTGATATTAAAGGGCAAATAAACTACATCTGCTTGTATACGGATTCCCATATCTGTAGTATCAATAGTCAGCGAATTAACCTTAACTCGTGGATCGTAATTAATAATTTGTTGCACATCCTCTGTGATCATTTTTTTAATTTCGGGTGTGAAATTTTCAAACAGCATATCCCAAATAATAGTTCCAAAGTTAGGATTTTCTAATTTTTCACCTTTACGAATATAAAAATGATTCATTAAATCTCGTTTAACTAAATTGATATCATAGAGTTTAAAGTTATTTTTTACTTCATTAGAGCTAAATCCTCTGTAGGTAAAACTAGAACTTGTTTGAGCTGTTGTGGCTTTGTTAGTTGCCACTGATTGTTGATTGTATAATTTTGCCATATTTTATTCTTCCTCTGGTGGTGGATCGCCACCAGCATCGCCACCTGCTGCTAGACCGTCTTCGCCGCCGCCAGCTTGCTCTCTATCTGTTAGATCGGGTTTCCAAGAAAGTGGATCTAAATTTTCATGATTAGGCCAAGGCTCATGCATGGGTATTCTAAACATAATGCTGTCTAACGGAGTATACGTATCGTACCTATCACTGATCCATTCTGCTTGATTTGGATTTATTACTATATTTCCTGTAATGCCTAGTGCTAGTGTAGGAGTGGCTGCGGTTGATTTTGTGGCTTCTGCTGCGTCTGCTGCTTCGGGTCCGTTTAGGTTAATAGCGCCACCGGTGAATGTTAAATTGGCAGCTCCCCAGCTTCCGTCGCCTCCTGCTGTTACCTGCATCGCATCACCCGACTTAATATCCATGCTTGTATCAGACTGAATGTTAATACTAGTTCCAGCTTTTAAATGAGTATCTGTACTCGACTGAATATAAGTTGACAATATGCTTTTAAAATTATTGTCCATTGAAGAAGTTATATGATTGCTCATAAGTGTAGCAATATGAACTTCACCTTCTGTGGTAATTTTTGTATCGCCTTTGACAAAAAATCTAGTATTGGCTTCTGTGTCTACACGAAAGTTGCCGCCTCCTGTTTCATGTACAGCAGATGCTTTCATGTTGATATTTCTGCCAGCTTCTAAATTAAAATCACGATCGGCATAGAAATTAAAATCTTGTTTGGTGTGTATACTAACACTATCTTCTGCAAAAATATCAATCTTTCCATCACTGGACATTTCAATCCAACTAGTTCCTCTACTGTTGCCTATGTAAATTAAATCTTCACTAGAATGCATTAAAATTTGATGCCCTGTTCGTGTACGCAGTCTTACATATTCATCTTTAGGAATAGCAGGTTCACCGCTATCACCTCCTAGTGTGTCTGCATAATCGTATCCACCTTCACTGGCATTAGTTCTGCGCTGATAACGGTCATCACCGTCATCCATAACAAATTGTGTACCACCTAGACGACTTACAGGAACAGGTGTCGGACTTTGACTTTGTACTTTGCCAATAAAAGATTTTTTAGCACCGTCTCTACGATCGAGCGGGCCGGGTGTTGAAATTCCATAAACACTACTAGGAACATTTCTACGAGCTGTACTCTTTGAAACTCCTCTGACATCGTCTGCAAGCAGGCCTTCTTCTCTTAGGTGGTCAGTAAAAGGATGAACTGCTTTAGGAATTTTATCTATTTCCATGCCTTCTTCAAGGTCGTTAGCTCTACGATTTATTTCTGCTACTGGAACATTATCAACATCATAATACTCCGCATCACCTTCTGCAAATTCCACAGCATCCGACCCAGCAATTGCAGGCACCATGTGATTAGTAAATCTATCTGGGACACAGCCCATCCAAAAACCTTGGCTGGGATCCCCGTCTATGAAAAACACAATAACAGTTACCCCAACATCAGGCGGGACAAACCACATACCGTAGCTTTTCTGGCTGTCATTAAAATCGTCTTTATTTTCACCCTGGAATTCAAACGCTGTTTGACCAAAGAATGGTGAGGAAAAACGAACACCGTAAGTTTGTCCGCCATCGCCTACACTATTACCATCTTTCTTTAATAATGTAACTTCTAGGCCACCCATAAAGCTAGGATCTAAATGCCCTACAACTTTAGCTAAAAACGGGCCGCCAGATATGTCTGATGCGGCGTTTGCTGATTCTCTTTTTACTTGTGCCATTTTTTATCCATCCCAATCACCAAGGTCAGCATTGTTCTGTGCAATTTCTTCATCTGTATATCCGGGGCCTAAACCGCCAGCATCTATACCAAATAAATCACTGTAATCAACATCATTAGACATTTCGCCATTAGGAGAAAGGTCAATAGTGTCTTCTTGTGATATATCAATCCCATACGGGTTCTTGCTCGCCCCTTTATATGGATCATAGTCCCATGGTTGATTTGGCATGCGTGTAGCTTCTAATGTCTGTATAAATTTCCCGTCGCTGAATTTGTTGTTACATTTGATAACTTTATAAATTCCGCTGTAGGGATTAATTTTTTCACCTGGGGGGAAATTATAAAGACCGCCTTGTCCACTAGTTCCTAGATTAGGTTCTACTGGAGTTCTAAAAATTATTCTAATGTAAGTATCAGTGCCTTGATAATTTAAACTACCGGCAGCATCTCTCATAGCATCAACACCGCCGGCATTAGGGCCGTCGTAGATGTCTCCTAGGTAATTTCCCATTCCGCTATCGCTTATCCAGTAAGGATCGCCAATAATTTCTAAATTTATTTTTGTCATGTCGCCGGTGCCTTGTTTTAAAATTTTATTTTTAAGCACTTCGGCAACACGCCTTGCTACAGTTTGAGCGCCGGGACCGCCTTTGGTGGTAATTTTAGTCATTGCAAAATCACCGTATGACGGACTAGCGTCTGGAGTTGTAGTTGTTTCTACATCGCCCGTAGAGACATTTTTCATCTTTTGATCAGGATCTTCGTATGATTGATTAAGTGGTTTGTTAGCTACATCTCCGCTATTTTCTGCTTCTGTTATCATTTGCCCCTGATGGAATAATTGATTGATCTGTATATCAAACTTTATAATATCGTTGTTTTGTCCAGTGTAAATGTATTTGTATTCTTTGCCGATAATTTTGTTTAAGGCAGGGTATCCTTTAGGATTAGCTGTTGGAGCTCTAAATACACTAGAATGTACTTTAAAAGGCAATACTCTAAAAATGTAAGTTCGTTGTCTACAATTTCTTATAGTATCAAAACTACCAATTATTATTTGTACGTCTACTCTAAACCAACTAATCCTTCCAGTTTCTTCATCCATTTTACTAGGATCGATTGCATCTTTGGCATATTCACTGCTTAATATAACTTCTTGAATTATATTTTGAATAGTTGCACCTTTGTTAAACTGAAACTCTCTTTGTTTAGGGTCAATTCTTAATTCACCTCTTTTAATTAATCCAGTTTCTTCGTCTGTAACATCTGCTTCAAAACCAAAATTATAGTTGCCGCCACTGCTAGGTCCAAAGCCTAATTTGCTAGTTCCAATAGGACCGTTTCCGTAATCTAAACTGTTTTGTCCTGTGCGACCCACCAATGGTGCAGAAATAGGTTTAGTAGGATCCCAAGTCATTGCTTCGTCTCCATCACCTCCAACCCATCTACCACCAGTTTCCTCGCCAGGTAATCCTACACGGTCGGCCCAATTTTCAGGAAATACTATAATATATTCATCAGCTGTGGTTTGTTTTTCACCTTTTACTAATTCTTCTTGAGCCCTATTCAATGTTACACACAAACTAGACTCGCCCGATATTAACATCTCTTTAATGTCTTCACCTCGCAGTTTTAAATCTGTTGCAACTTGCTGGGCAACATTGGTAAATCCAGTATGGTGATAAGGTACTGCTTCGCATTTATAATTTGAGCCACCTTCGTTGGTACTAAATGTAACTTTTTTAAATTGAATAACAAAATACTTTTCTAAAGAATCTGTACTACCAAACATCTGTCCATTATCTTTATGGCCAACAAATTCTAATTTTAATAGAAAAGGTGTTCCGTTATAATTAGGGTATCCTGCATTAATAGCTGCGGTCTGTAAACTATGAAGGAAATATCCCATTGAATACGGTTCATAAACATCAAAGGACATTGATATCATGTTTGTTGATCCAGCTTTTTCAGTGGCTGCTGTTGTCATATCCATTGAAAAATTATTGACATAATATTCTGGTTCACCTACAATAGTAGATGCTCTCTTATCGTCATATCTACCTGCACTAGAAAATACAACATTTTCTAATGCTCCAGGTATTCCTCTATATGAATAAGGATTATTAAATTGATCGGGACTTAGACAACACAATGTCCAGAGCGGAGCATACGATGCAAATTGTTCTAAGATATTTTCAAACGGGGGACCGTCTATAGTAGAAGGAGTTGCAAGGCCAGTAAGGTTCCAGTAATTATTTTTTAGTATTGCTCCGTCAATATCTCCAAACTCAGTGTCTATTTCGATGCTGGTTAAATTGCCTTCTGATAAGTTTGTTGCTACCGTGGCCACTCCCCTACGTAGATTCAATATTCCAGGATCTTCGTTGTTAACATCGCCGCTGAATCCAAAGTCATCCCACATATTAGATACCTAGATAATTTTGTAAATTTGATTTTTTAGGAATATAAATTTCAATACCTGGCTCAAAATCATAGATAGGATCTTTGATTACATCCATATTTCTTTGAACAAATACCCACCACAGCTTAGGATCTCCATAAAGATCATAAGCTAATAAATCTGGACGATGACGATATTGATTTTCTAGGATATATCTGAAATCAGTTTTTTCTGACGGGACTGGCCTAACTGTCATTAATTCCAAATACAATTTATTTTGTTTAGTATTCACCCAGGGACTGGTTTTTCTATATTTGATTTTCTTTTCAACGTTTGCCATTTTAGATATAACCCTTCATGCTCATATCTCCAGCAACATATTGTTGAAGACTAAATTGTCTTAGACGTGTTCTATTGTATATTGGCGAAACTGTAATAGATATTTTACTAACAATAGGTACCCACGATGTGCCAAAATTTGTATTACATTTAACGTAGTTAACATCTTCAGGAAGGTCAACACTAAAACTTTTTATTATAACAGGTACGCTGTTTAATACTGCTGGACCGTATCCTGACAGATTACAAATAACTGGAGGGTTGCCAACGTTGTCGCTGGCGCCATAAAACATTTTTGTTGCTGCTTTAAAAAATGTTGTAGCTTCAATCCAGTATTGAGCATCAGTTTCAGTTTCACAGCTAAATTCGCCGGCAATAGTTA
>Ga0114977_10000453_pt1 | contig 27310 bp, 25 predicted proteins | sample S_130805_MF_Meta_FD_87026 | JGI IMG/M metagenome (GOLD analysis project Ga0114977, IMG submission 87026) | Freshwater microbial communities from Lake Simoncouche, Canada to study carbon cycling - S_130805_MF_MetaG | ecosystem: Environmental > Aquatic > Freshwater > Lake | place: Lake...
AAGCACAAAGAACTTTAGTAAAAGGTGGAAAAATTATTATGATTGAACCAGCTAATTCAATTTTAGGACGATTTATTTATAAACGATTTCACCACGAACCATTTGAGGAAAATGGACCAAGAGAAATTAAAGCAGGGAATCCTTTGAGTAATTCGAACCAAGCTTTACCACACATTTATTTTGAAAGAGATTTAGATTTATTTGCAAAAGATTATCCTCAGCTTAAAATTAATAAAATCACGTATCACACCCCATTTATGTATGTGTTGAGTGGTGGCGTTTCTCGCAGTTCGTTAATACCATTTTTTATGTATGGTTTTGCAAAAGGCATGGAATGGTTAGTTAAGCCATTTAGTAAAAAATTGGGATTATTTTGTACGATTGAAATAGAAAAGATTTAAGTTTTTTTCTTTACCAACAATAATCCAATAATAGTGACTCCTGCATTGATAATGATTAATTCATTTCCTATTTGATAACTGCAAAATGGTTTCACTATATAATTGGCGATGATGTAAGTTAAAATTGGTGCAATGATACAGATAATTGGAACCAGTTTATCTTTCAAATTTAGTTTTGTAAATAATCCTATTGTAAATAATCCTAAAAGCGGGCCATACGTATATCCAGCTAACATTAAAATAGTATCGATAATGGCGCGCTGATTTAAAATATCAAACACAATAATGACTAACCACATAATTACAGCAAAACCTATATGAATAAGGGTTCTGCGTTTTGATTTTTCTTTTTCAGATAAAACGGTGTTCTTATCATACTCTAACATATCAATATAGGTTGAAGTAGTTAATGTTGTTAAAACGCTATCCGCACTGCTAAATGTAGCCGCTGTTAAGCCAATTATAAATATTAAGCCGGCAAACATTCCTAAATTACCTAAGGCTAAATTTGGAAATACTTTGTCAGATATGATTTGTCCTGTTTCTAAATTTGTTGGAATATCAATTGCTGCAAAAGCATAATATTGATATAATAAAACACCTAATGATAAAAAGAAAATATTAACAACAACCATTACAATACTAAACCAAAAAATATTTTTTTGAGCTTCGCCTAATGATTTGCAACTTAAGTTTTTCTGCATCATGTTTTGATCTAAGCCTGTCATAGCAACAGCAATAAAAATTCCTCCAATAAATTCTTTGAAAAAGAAATTGGATTTATGCCAATCCCAAAAAAATGTTTCGGATAAATCGGACTTGTAAATATTTGTGATGGATTGAGTAAAGCTAATATCCATTTTGCTAATTATAACACCAATAGAAAGTACAACTCCCAACACTAAAAACAGGGATTGAAACGTATCAGTCCAAACTAAGGTTTTAATGCCGCCTTTGTAAGTATACACCAACATTAAAACTAAAATAACAGAAACACTTAGCCAAAACGGAACATGAACGCTTTGAATTCTGTCGAACACGAAAAATTGGATAACACCTGCTGCTAAATATAAACGACCAGAGGCACCAAGAATTCGTGACAAAATAAAAAAGAAAGCCCCCGTTTTTTGAGTATGTTTTCCAAAACGATCTTGTAAATAGGTGTAAATGGAAACCAAATTCATTTTATAATAAATAGGTAACAGTATTTTTGAAATAATAAAATAGCCTACAAAATAACCAAACACCAGTTGTAAATAAGAAAAATGGGCTGTTCCAACTTTTCCAGGAACAGAAATATACGTTACTCCACTTAATGAATCGCCAATCATACCAAAAGCAACAGCGTACCAGGGCGAAGAGTGATTTCCTGAAAAATAACTTTCGGCAGTTGAGTTTTTTGAAGTTAAATAGGCAATAAGGAGTAATCCTCCAAAATATAAACCTATGCATGAAATGATTAGTATTGGCGACATAAGTTTAAAGATAATGGTAAAGTCAAGAATGATTTTTAATATATTAAACATATTTTAAATACCGAGTCGTTAATATCTTTTAATATTCAAAACCCTCTATAAATCTACATTATTTCTCATTTTTTGCTATCTTGTTGCCTTAATATTAATTATGCAAGACATCATAGAAAAAATTCCAAAAGAAGCCTTGTTGAAAGAATTAACAAAGGATAGATTTGTTCGAAAAACAAATAATGGTGATAATGAAATATACATTATAACCCATCATGATTCGCCAAACACAATGCAGGAAATTGGACGATTGCGTGAGGTTACTTTTAGGCATGCAGGCGGTGGAACTGGTTTGTCAATTGATATTGATGATTTTGACACATGTATGCATCCGTACAAACAATTATTAGTTTGGGATCCTGTTGAAAAAGAAATTGTAGGCGCTTATCGCTATATTTTATGCAGAGATGCCGAATATGTAAATGGCAAAGTGCTATTAGCAACAACCGAACTGTTTGATTTTTCAGAGGAGTTTTATAAAACGTATTTGCCTTACACGATTGAATTAGGGCGCTCTTTTATTCAGCCATTATATCAGCCATCCGAACAATTTAGAAAAGGATTATTTAGTCTTGATAATTTATGGGATGGTTTAGGTGCTATTGTAGTTGATAATCCTGATATGAAATATTATTACGGAAAAGTTACGATGTATACTGATTTTAATATAGCAGCGCGTGATTATATTTTATCATTTATGAAATATTATTTTCCCGACCCTCAAAAATTAGTAACTCCAATACATAGTGTTGAAATAAAAACGGATGTTTCTGAATTTTTAAATGAATTAAAAGATAAATCATACAAGGAAGGACATGCTATTTTAAATAAGCAGGTAAGGGCATTAGGCGAAAACATACCGCCAATGGTAAATGCTTATAGTAATTTATCAAGTACCATGTTATCTTTTGGAACAGCTATTAATCCTACATTTGGTGGAGTAGAGGAGACAGGCATTTTGGTTACTATAAATGATATTTACAAAAGTAAATCTGATAGGCATATTGAAACTTATATTAAAGAAAAGGCAGAAAGAGTTTAAAAAGACCGAAGAGAAAATAAAGACAATTTGACTAAAAGGACAAAAAAACTAAATTGAAAAAATAATATAAACATTTATAAAAATAAACAAGTATAGAATCTCTTGAGTCAAAAAGTCTCTTTAATCTTTTAACAGAAACAATGGAAATAAAAAGTGCGAAATTTTTAAAAAGTAGTTCCGATAACAAAGGTTGTCCACCACCGGATAAGCCTGAATTTGCTTTTATAGGAAGAAGTAACGTTGGTAAATCTTCGTTAATTAATATGTTGGTTAATCAAAAAGATTTAGCAAAAACATCTTCTAAACCCGGCAAAACTCAATTAATAAATCATTTTACAATTGATGAAAAATGGTATTTGGTAGATTTACCAGGTTATGGATACGCTAAAACAAGCAAAACAAATCTTGATAAATTTGAAGAGTTAATAAGTAATTATATTACCAAACGAAAAAATTTAATAGCAGTTATTATTTTAATTGATAGTAGATTGGAATTACAAAAAATTGACGGAGAGTTTATGGATTGGTGCACTCAGCATGAAATACCTTTTGCACTTGCTTTTACAAAAGTTGATAAGCTTGGTAAAAACGAATGGGCAAGTAATTTTATGAAATATAAAAAACGCTTAACTGATTATTGGGGCGAGTTGCCTGATATTTTTGTAACAAGCGCCGAAAAAAGACAAGGAAAAGATGATATATTAAATTATATCGAAGAAAATTTACAATATTTTGTACCACCTCCAAAAGGAGCTAAATTTGATGATGATGACGAAGATAATATCTGATTGGCAGAACTTACAAAATAAATTGAAAGAACGTTTTGAAACTGAAATGGATCATGATGCTATTTTATTTATGATAGGTTTACAAGAATTGGATAAACCATATCGAACCTATAAAAAAGATGAGAAATTAGAAGTCATGCATATTGGTGTTTGTACTGTTTTGCAACCTTATGGTTTTTATGAGTATAAAGGAAGAGATGATGATGATTGGCCACATTGGGAAGTAAAGGAACAATTACCACATTTAGATGCCAAGCAACAAAATAGGTTAATGAATGATGCACTTATCGATTATTTTAAACGCACCGGCTTTTTAGATGAAGCAATTGAACCAAATGAAATAAACTAAATTTATTAGATAGAAAAATTTTTAAAAATAAAATCATGAAAAAAATAGTATCAGCCGCAATTTTAGTTGCAACATTTGCAAATATCAATGCTCAAACTGCAAAAAAAGCTACTGTAAAACCAATTTCAATTACATCGGTTAGCCAAACAGGACTAAAATTAATTGAAAGTGTTGCTAAAGTTGGAAATGAAATCGTTATACCATATAAAAAGTTTGTTTTGCCAAACGGTTTAACGATAGTAGTTCACGAAGATCATAGTGATCCAATCGCCTATGTCGATGTAACGTATCACGTGGGCTCAAATAGAGAACAGCAAGGTCGTTCAGGTTTTGCGCATTTCTTTGAACACATGATGTTTCAGGGCTCTAAAAATGTTGCAGATGAGCAGCATTTTAAAATCATCACCGAAGCTGGTGGAACATTAAATGGTTCAACAAATTCTGACAGAACAAATTATTTTGAAACAGTTCCATCAAATCAAATGGAAAAAATGTTATGGTTAGAAGCTGATAGAATGGGATTTTTGTTAGATTCTGTCACACAAAATAAATTTGAAGTTCAACGTGCTACAGTTAAAAATGAGCGTGGACAAAATTATGATAATCGTCCGTATGGCTTGGTTGGTGAAAAAACAGGTGAAGCATTATTTCAAAAAGGCCATCCTTATTCTTGGACAACGATTGGTTACATTGAAGATTTAAATAGAGTTGATGTAAATGATTTGAAACGTTTTTATATGCGTTGGTACGGACCAAATAACGCTGTTCTTACTGTTGCTGGTGATGTAAATACGGCTGATGTAGTTAAGTTAGCCGAAAAATATTTTGGTTCAATTCCTCGCGGACCTGAAGTTAAAAACATGATGAAGCAACCTGCTGTTTTAACTGAAAATCGTTATATTTCATATATTGATAATGTACGTTTTCCTATGTACAAAGTAACTTTTCCTACTGTTCCATCTATGGATAAAGATGAAGCGGCTTTAGACGTTTTAGGAGAAGTTTTATCGGCTTCAAAAAGTTCACCATTTTATAATGCATTTATTAAATCTCAAAAAGCTGTATCTGCAAATGCTTATAATTATAGCAGAGAATTAGCTGGGCAATTTGAAATATTAGTTAGAGCAAATGCCGGAACAAATTTAGCAGATATTGAAAAATTATTAAATGAAACATTAACTAATTGGGAAAAGACTGGTGTTACCGATGATGATATAAAAAAGTATAAAGCATCTTATCAAAGTAATTTGTATAACACATTGGCAACGGTTCAGGGTAAAGGATCTCAGTTAGCAGCAAATCAAACGTACGCAAACAATCCAAATTATTTAAAAACAGAATTAGCTAATAATTTAAAGGTTACCAAAGCTGATGTAATGAGAGTATATAATACTTACATTAAAAATAAATTTGCAGTAATATTAAGTTGCATTCCAAAAGGAGTTACTCCACTTTATGCTAAAGCTGATACATGGAAAATGTATGAAAGAACTATTGAAAGTGAGAGTTCAGAATATAAAAATTTGTCTTATAAAGAACCAAAAGATGTTTTTGTTAGAGCAAATGTTCCTATTGCTCAAGCTTCTAAAATGGTTCCTGTTCCTGATTTTTGGACTTCAAATTTCAACAATGGAATTAAAGCAATTGGAATTTATAGTAATGACATTCCTAAAGTATATATTCAATTTAGTATGCCGTTAGGCCATCGTTTTGAAGCTATATCAAAGGCTGGTACAGCAAATATGTTAGCTTCTATATTAGGAGAATCTACTAAAAAACACAGTGCTGAAGATATTGGAAATATTTTGGAACGTTTGGGAAGTGATGTGTCTTTTTCTGCTGGCGATAATGAAATTACAATGTCCGTTTCTTCATTGAAGCAAAATTTAGATTCCACTTTAAAAATTGCAAATGAAATGTTATTCATGCCAAAATTTGATGAAGAAGATTTTAATTTAGTTAAGAAAGAACAGTTAGATGGAATAACAAATCAGGCAATACAACCAACTGCGATTGCAAATAATGTGTATTCAAAATTATTGTATGGTGATGCATTTACATTGTCTGTTCCTGTAAATGGAACAACAGAAAGTGTTACATCAATTACAATTGAAGATTTAAAAAATTATTATGCAAATTTCTCAGGATTTAATTCAGTATTAGCAATTAGCGGAGATATAGATCAAGCATCTGCATTAAAGAAATTATCTTTTTTAAATAAGTTGCAATCAGCAAATACAATGCCAATTGCAAAGTATCGTTTGCCTGAAGTTGATAAAACTCGTTTGTATTTTGTAGATAAAAAAGGCGCCCCTCAATCAGAAATTAGAGTAGGTTATTTATCGTTAGCTTACGATGCAACCGAAGATTATTTTAAATCAACAATTATGAATTATTCTTTTGCGGGCGCATTTAACAGTCGTATTAATACCATTTTACGTGAAGTTAAAGGCTTTACTTACGGAGCTCGTGGTGGTTTTGGAGGTGGTAAATTTGTTGGACCTTATACTATTAGTGCTGGTGTTAGAGGAAATGCAACTGATAGTTCTTTGGTAATTATTATGGAAGAGCTTAAAAAATATAACCAAGGTGGTGTTAGTAATAATGAATTAGAGTTTACTAAAAACGCAATGGCTCAAGCTGATGCATTAAAATACGAATCACCTTTTCAAAAATTAAGTTTTGTGAAACGTATTATTGATTTCAATTTAGAAAAAACATTTGTTGCAAAACAAGGTGAGGTAATCAAAACAATTACTAAACCAGAAATTGATCAATTAGCAAAAACCTATTTACCATATGATAAAATGATAATGCTTATTGTTGGAGATAAAGCATCTAACTTCGAAAAATTATCTAAACTTGGTTACGAAATAATTGAGTTAGATATTAATGGAAATAAGGTTAATTAAAATTAGTTTTGAAAGTTGATAAGGTTAGAAAGTTAAACTATTAAATAACTTTCTAAACCTTTTAACTTTGTAACTTTTAAACTAAAATAAATGAATATAGGAATTGTATGTTACCCAACCTTTGGTGGAAGTGGAGTTGTAGCAACTGAATTAGGAATTGCACTTGCTCAAAAAGGACATAAAGTACACTTTATTACCTACTCTCAACCCTTTAGATTGAATCAGTTTAGTGATAATTTATTTTACCATGAAGTAAGTGTAAATGATTATCCCTTATTTGAATTTCAACCTTACGAAAGTGTTTTGGCAAGTAAAATAGTAGATGTTGCCATTTATGAACGACTTGATATATTGCACGTTCATTACGCAATTCCACATGCTTCTGTTGCTTATATGGCTCAACAAATATTAAAATCACGTAAAATAAATTTGCCATATGTTACTACTTTGCATGGAACTGATATTACATTGGTAGGTCAAGATCCTTCCTTTGAACCAGTTATTTTCTTTTCTTTAAATAAAAGTAATGCAATTACTTCTGTTTCGGAAAGCTTAAGAAAAGACACTTTAAAGACCTTTAAAATTGCAAATAAAATTAACGTTATACCTAATTTTATAAAAATTGAAGAGTATCAAACCATACAAGGCGTTTGTCATAGAAATAAATATGCTCAACCGCATGAAAAAATATTAATACACATTTCTAATTTTAGAAAAGTTAAGAAAGTAGATGATGTATTAAGAATATTCGATATTGTTAGAAAAAAAATCCCATGTAAACTTATTTTAGTTGGTGATGGACCCGAAAGACCATCGATTGATAAATTATGTAGAGAATTAGATACTTGTAGCGATATTATTTCAGTTGGCATGATTGCAAATCCAAAAGAAATATTAGCAGTGGGTGATGTGTTTCTATTACCTTCAGAAACTGAATCTTTTGGGTTAGCTGCTCTTGAAGCAATGGCGATGAAAATACCAGTTATTTCTAGCAATACTGGTGGAATACCAGAATTAAATATTCATGGTAAAACAGGTTACATGAGTAATGTTGGTGATTATGAAGATATGGCAAAAAATACCATTGCATTATTATCGAACGAAGAAACCTTTCAGCAATTTAAAGTAAATGCTTTCGAACAAGCAAAAAAGTTTGACATTGAAGTGATTTTACCTATGTATGAAAAAGTGTACCAAAGTTTGTTGTAGTGTTTTAATTGTACCAAATTTATTTATAGTCCTATTTCATAGCAGGTCATGCTGAACTTGATCCAGCATCTTAGAAGACGAAGTTCAAGTTGACTAACAGTTTGTGTAATATTATAATTGTAATTTGGTATTACAACTCAACAACTTCTAGCCCAATATTAAACAAAGCATCTATACAGCTCAAATTTTCTTTAAAACCAATTTTATCAGAAAACAACTGGTAATAAGGTGTTTGTTTTAATTTAATTTCATTTTGTTTTAAATCATATAAAATTCTCAAATCATCAATGTTGGAATGTGTTAATTGATATTCATCAGTGAAAAGAATAGTTTTCTTTACCCTTAATATTTTGAAAATTGTTTCTAGTAATTGTAAATTATAATCAAACAAGTATTCGTATTGTGTTTCATAAAATGGTTTAAATTCATGCTCAAAAAAATCAAAATATGGTGAGTTTTTGTATGCACTAACTAATGTTCGCCAATGTTGTTGTTGCCAATTTTCGGTATATGATATTTTTTTTTTAGAAATTAGTTCTTTATTATTTTGTTTAATCAAAGGAATACTAAGTGATATTAAACCATTTGCACTAACAATGTCGCAGCGATTACGATACGTTTGTTTTGTGAAATTCTCCTGTTTTTCAATAATTAGTGTATCATGTAGCAATATCTGTTTCAAATAAAATACAGAAGGTAAATAAGCTGTGGAAACTAAAATTGGTTGTTGCATTTACTTTATAGAACTAAAAATTCGATTCCATCTAATTCCTTTGCCAAATGTTTTATCTATAGAAAAAACAATTCGAGTGGCTTTTCCTATAATGTGATCTTCGGGTACAAATCCCCAATGACGGCTATCTTGTGAGTTATGTCTGTTATCTCCCATCATAAAATAATAATTTTGTTTTATAATATAAGAGTTGCAAACTTTATTATTTATATAAATAGTATCATTTTTTAAGTCTAAATGATTGTTTTCATAAATAGAAATTATTCTTTCGTAAATACATAAATTTGTTGAGTCTAATTTTATGGTATCTCCTTTTTGTGGAATTTTTATTGACCCATAATTATCTACATTCCATTTATAGTTTTGGTTATATGGAAAAACAAATTCATCCCACATACCTTTTTGTTCCTTGTTTTTTTCAATAATAGAAATATAAGTTTTACTTTTTAGTGTATCGAACAAATTCTTGGTAAGCGTAAACGAGTAATCATTGTTTTCTGATATTTTCCCGCCTTCATAAAGCTGATAATTTGCTATATAATTTGAATCAAGTTTTTTATCAGACTTTAAATGATAATTGAATTGTAATGTTTCTAATTCATTAGTTTGCTTATTATTAATGTAAGTTGAACCGTCAATTATTTTTATACTATCACCAGGGATACCAATACATCGTTTTACAAAATAGGTTCTGTGGTCAACAGGAAATTCATCTTCCTGCGGATAATTAAATACCACAACATCGTTTCTTTCTACATCCATACTTCCAAACAGTCTAATATAAGGAAGTGTAATTAAATTGGAATATAATTTTTGATTAATAAAAGGAATACTAAGTAACGTTTTTGGTAATCGAGGTCCGTATGATAATTTATTAATTAGCATAAAATCACCTGTCAATAAACTTTTTTCCATTGAAGGAGAATTGACTGGTGAAATTTCAAACAAAAATGTACGGATGATTAATACACAACAAAAAGAAATAGATATTGCTTTTAACCATTCTATTAATGTTTTGTATGTTGGAATTATTTTTTTCAATGTTAGGTTTCTTAGTGCATAAAGATATTATAATTTAAATAAAAAAATCCCCTCATTTCTGAGAGGATTTTGAGCAATTTAAAAAAGTTTAACCCTTAATTATTCCCTAATAATTGCTTTACTATTAATTCAATTTAAATGCTGGAATTTTTCCTTCAAGCATTAACGCAGTAGATTTTTTAATATGATCTTCAAAATTTCCGAATGCTAAAGCATCAAGCATTTCTTTACGAGACATAGCTGGATTTCCGAATTGTTTTTTAATATCTTCAGAACATCTGTCAACATATTTTTCAAATTTACTTGGAGCCCATAAGTATTCTTTTATTAATGCTTCCTTTTCAATTTTAAATTCTTCAGGCAATCCCCCTTCAATTTTTGATTTAATATCTAAACCTTCGTAGGTTTTTGGTAATAATCGGTTGTCAAATAAAAAAGGCTTAGTTATATTAATAACATGTTTTTTTCTTTTAGGATCAATCATTGTTAATCCTTCAATACGTAAACCTTTCTTCTTTAAAGAACCAAATTTACTTTCAAAACTCTTAAGTATTTCAAACATGATTGTATGGGGCTAGGACAGTTATCAACAAATGTATCGCAATAAATGTTAATAACCTAATATAATAGACTAAAATGTAAAATTTAACTTTAAAAAAAGTTAATAAAAGGTTAAATACCTGTTTATATGCGGTTAATTTAATGTTTAAATAGTTGCTAATCTATTGATTACTAGTGCTTTGTGTTTTTCGGAAAGTTAAGTTAGTAAAAAGGAATTACCCTTTGCTTTTTTTCTTATTTTTTTCTCCAAAATCTAAAATACTGTCAATAAATTGGTAAGGTTTGTATCCATTAATTGCAGCTTGATGATAAATACATGTGGCGGGAGTCATTCCAGGTAGTGAATTCACTTCAATAAAAATAACTTCAATTTTATCAGGATTATAAATTCTTACAAAGGCATCAATTCGGCAGTATCCTATAATATTTAAAACTTTTGCAGCTTTTCCTAATGTTTGTTTTACTGTTTCCGAAATTTTTTGTCTTTCATTTTCAATTCTTGAGTAACGCGCTGGTGTAATATTTTGACCTTGACCTGCTAAAAACTTTTCTTCCAAACTTAATACATCTCCAACCGCTAATGATTCTGAAGCTTCAAAAACCTCATATTCAATTTCATTATTTTTATTAAACTTAGTGAGCATTCCACCAGTAACTTCTAAAAAATGTGAAGAATCATTTTTACTAATTAATTCTTCAATAAGTAAAACCTGTTTTTGAGGAAATTCTTCCTTATCCTTTATATGAAGAATATTTGCTGAACGAGAATCAAATTCTACTTCATTTCTAAATATTAAAGTTGCAAAAGCTTCAAGTTCTTCATAATCTTTTATTTTTTTTACAGCACTACTACAACCATCATCTACTGGTTTTGCAATAATAGGGTAGGCGTATTCTGTTTGTATTTTTTGTTTGATAGCTTCTTTATTCGATTCCCAATCTTGTTTTGTAATCAAACAATGTTTTGCAACTAAAAAACCATTTTGTAATAAAATTTCATTGGTTTTATATTTATCAATAGTAGTTGCTGAACTTTCTTTTCCAGAACCGTTATAACTTAATCCTACTTTTTCTAATTCAGATTGAATGGCTCCGTCTTCTCCAGGGCGACCGTGCAAAGCTATAAATACTTGCTTAACTTCTTGTGCTAAGTCCGAATACGTTATGTTTTTTGGTTCTAACAGGCTTTGTGAATTACAATATTTAGAAGTTATAGTTTTACATTCTTCAATAATTTCACTAATAATTGGATGAATTTTCCAATTATTAATTTTGTCTTTAATATCATCAGCATTATCTTTCAATAAAGCATTGATTGGAATTTTATGCATAATATGTTTATCATTACTTCCAGTCAAAAAAACTGGAATTGGAGCATATTTTTCCGATGATGCTAATTTTTCAAATATATTTCTACCACTCTCAACCGAAATATGCCTCTCGCTCGAAAAACCTCCTAATACAACTGCGACTGGGATTTTTGTATGTGTTGCATTTTTTTCATAATCTAAACTTAAATCTAGTTTAGCGAGCAATGCTTCGTAAACACCAGCTCCCTTGCTGTTTTTAATGCGTTTGTGTAACGATGTTCGGATAATGTAAGTTAAAAATTGAGAAGGATTTAAACCAATTTCTGCAGCCTGATGAAAGAAAAAAGATGAAGGCATCATTCCTGAAGTTGTGTTTGGATCGTTTAAAAACACACTTCCATCTTTACTCAAAAAACCATCAATCCGCGCATACACATCAAAACATAATTCCGAAAATAAACGTTCACATTCTATTCTTATTGAATTTATATCTTTATCAGAAGCATCTATTGGGGTTATTTTACGCGACAATCCTGGAAGATATTTACTTCTATAATCAAATAATTCTTTTCCTTTTCTAATTTCAGTTGGTGGTAAAGCAATTGCTTTTCCATGACTATCTGTATCCTCTAAAACAATGCATGAAAATTCTTTCCCTTCTATAAAAGATTCAATAATAACAGTACTTTCTCCATCTAATGCTTCTAAAACGAAGCCATCAGTTAAATCGCAATTTGAATTTAAATAGGATATTAATTCATATTGATTATAAAATTTTAAAATTCCTTTATTCTCTTTAAAAGATAATGCTGTATTAATGGATAATGGCATTCCGATTCCTTCACGAATATCAGAAAGTGTTTTTATAAATTCAATTTTTCCTGAATCGTTAAATGTTTTCCAAACCAAACTATCTATCCATTTTGTGAAAAACGCTTTTTCAACATCTGCCATAAAAAGTGGTTCATCATCACTATTGAAAATTGAAATACCTATTGATGAGCCTTGATTGGCTGGTTTAATAACCATCGGGAATCCAATTTCTGTTTTTGCTTTTTCCCAAATTCCTTTTACGTGTCCTTTTATCCAATCGTTTCTGTCAATTGTAAAGTAATTAGGACTTTTAAATCCGGCTTGGATCATCAATTTTTTTTGTACGCTTTTGTCAATCCCAATTGCACTTGGTAGAATACCACTACCCGAATATGGTATATGTAAATATTCTAAAACACCTTGTATTCTTCCGTCTTCACCATAAGGCCCATGTAATGCTAAAAATGCAAAGTCAATTAAATTTGACAGTTTATTTAGTTCAACCTTTGTTCCAATTTTAGAAATTAAATCATCTTGTTGCTCTAAAGTTAGTTCTCCAAGATTTTCGGAGTAATATTGAAAATCAGTATTTGAGCTAGGAATAAATTCTACAGGAGGATAAAAATCTCTGATTGTGCCTTTGTAAACAAAATTCCAATTTAATAAAACAATGTTTCCAAACGAATCAACAAATAATGGAATGGCTTCAAATAAAGATTTGTTTAAGTTATCATAAACTGTTCTACCTCCGGCAAAAGATATTTCTCGTTCTTTCGAACGTCCACCAAATAATATTCCAACTTTTATTTTCGACATAATTCAATTAGTTCTTAGTTATCGTTTTCTAGTTTTTAAACTAAAATTGTTTTGCATTAAAGTTAATATAGTTAAAGAGGGAAATTGGTTTTTAGGCAAGAAACTATGAACTAAAGAATGTTAAAATCAAAAAGTGCTTCTATTCCTAAAAACACTCTCCGATAGTAAAGTAAAAGCCTTTGTTATAACTATCAAAATAGCCATAATCCATCCTTAGATTTAATTTTTCCTTATCTAAAATAGAGAATCTTAAACCACCACCAAAGCTATATTTTATATTTGAAGTTGGTAATTGATTTAATGAAGAATAAACGTTGCCTGCACCAGCAAAAGCTGTAGCGCTTAGCTTCCAAAATAGGTAAGCTCTATATTCAAAAATTACAGATGCCATTGATTTGTCTCTAAAACGCCCTTGGTAAAAACCCCTTAAATTATTTGAACCACCCAAAGTAGCTAAAGAACGATAAGGCGTGTTACCAAAAGTAGATTGATTGTATATCTGAAAAGCTAAGACATGTTTTTTGAAAATAGATTTAAAAAAACGTCCTTCTAATATTAATTTATTAAAACTTAAATCAGAGGCTATTTCTTTGTTGTAAGTTGTAAATTGAGTTTGTAAAAACATTCCTTTGGTTGGCCAAAACGTAGAATTACGAGTATCATAACTTGCACTCGTACCTATTCCAAAAACATGATAAGGGCTTTTTCCAATAAATGTGGTACTATCAAATAAACTACCTGAAGCATATCTTATTTTAAATACATTTTGATAATCTGCCATGAGACCGAAAAATAAATGTTTTGAAAATTTTCGTTTTATATGTGGTGAAATATTGAATTGTTCGAAAGCATATTTTTCTTCATTAGTGTTTTTTGTATTTCCTCCAATACCCCAAAATTTATCTGGAAAATAACTATGAGAGGATTGGAAATAGAAAATGTATTTTTCTTTTGGAAAATAAATACTTGCATCTATGCCTTGAATATTTTGTTCTTTTTGAGAAAATATTCCGAGCACTTGTATAACTGATATTCTGGTTAAGCTGTCATTTCTATTTGTTGTTTTAAATGAAGCGGAACTTGACGCTCCATATGCCCAACCAGTTTCAGGAGTTCTAAAAAGGGCAGGAATTATTAAATATTTAACTCGTTTATTAGTATCAATTTTAAATTGACCAAATGCAGAATTGTAAAATACAGAAATGAATATGAGCGTTTTTATTATATTCACTTTTCGCCAATTTATTATTAAACTTTTGTTTTTAAGTAACTAAAAAATTCAAGAGTTACTAAAGCATCTAATTCACAATATTCAATTAATTGTTCTTTGATTTGTTGTGATTCAAAAATATTTGTTTCTAGCAATAAACTCTCATAAATATACATTGCGGTAATACCTGATTGAATTGTTAACGCACTGAAATCAAATTCGGAATTTAAAATTGGAGCAATACTTTTTAAGGTAAAATTACCTTGCATTTTTGGGTGATAATAATTGGCTTTTTGAATTGGCTCTGCAATGTCAACAATTTTTTGTTTAAAGGTATTAATATCGGTTCTGTAAGTTGGATATAATTCCGCTAATTGATTTAATACAGATTCTTCTAATGATTTATCATACATTAAAATAGTATTAAATGGTTTCGTTTTTTCTAAGATGGTTTCTAAAAACTCTAGTCTGTTGTCATTTTCAATTGGTTTAAAATAACTATACTTTTCATAAGTATTATTGTTTTTATTTACCATCGAAAATAAAAATGGAATTTGTTGAAATGGTTTTGTTGCTTCGTAAAATGGAAGTGCTGGCATCCATACTTCAATATCTAAACTACAAATTGGTTCTTTAATATTTGAAATAAATGATTTTATTTCAGGAATGTTTATTTGTTCTAATTGATTTTTTACCGATTCAATTTGAATTTGAATTTCTTTTTTATTTAAAAACTCATTTTCATTTATGACAGGCAATTCTTCAATTGTTTTTATATTTTGGTTATATAATTCAAACAAAGTTGGTTTAGATAATTTACCTAATGTGAAAATTGAATTTTCAATAGATGTGTTTTTCCAGCACGAACCTAAAAAATCACAGGTATAAGGCTGAAAGCAGTGTGTTCCAATTTTTATATCAGGTATTTTCCCTTGTTCTAATATGAATTTTGCCTCCTGTGTTTTGTGTGAAAAATAATCGGTATTCTTTATTGCATCCTTAATGATTGATGTCTTTTTAAATAAAGATTGGATATCTAATTCCGCACCTAAAATATATTTTGGATTTAGCGTTAATAAATTAAAATCGATTAAATTTGGTAAACAATTTTTAATCACATAATACTGAAAACAAGCATCTTTAACATAAGTTTCTGTTATTTTGAGTGAACTTTTTACTTCGTAAGCAATCCAGTTATCATCTTGTTTATTTAGTATATCAACCATTACCAATAAACCATCATATATAAATGTGGCTTCATAAATGGTTGTTTCTCCTTTTTCAATTAAGTCTTTTGTTTTTTGAGCAAAGAGTTGTTGATCCCTTTTTTCGCCAATAGTGACATCAATGCCATTTGGGAATAATTGTTGAGAAAACACTCCAACATCATTACCACGCTTAAAAATAAGTTGTTTTTCTTTTGATAAATTATCTCTTAAATATGCATGATTTTTATATAAATAAAAATGCTTTAAACATTGTTCTGATTTAATAAATGCTGATTTGCTTATTGGACTGCTCATTGTGTTTTTTCGATACTTTGCCAAAGTAAATTAGCTGATTTATCCCATGAAAAATTATTTTTTCTCAAATTTCCTTTTTCAATGAGTTGTTGTTGTAAAAGCGAATCATTAAATAAATGAATCATTGCTTTTGAAATTTCTGTTACTTCAAAGGGATTTACTAATAATGCTGAATCTCCAACAATTTCAGGCATTGATGTGCTATTGCTACAAATTATTGGAACAGAACATTGCATGGCTTCAACTAAAGGAATTCCAAATCCTTCAAAATATGGAACAAATGTTAATGCAAATGCGCTTGCCATAATCTCTTCTAAAATTTCTTGTGGTTGTCTACCCGCAAAAATAATATCGATTTTGTATTTAGATTTATCAATTGCTTTTTTTACATCACCTTCGCTTGTGTAAACTGCTCCAACTAGTAATAATTTATAATCGCTTTGAGTTTGACTCTTAAATTCATCAAATGCAGCAATAAGTCTATTTAAATTTTTACGTGGACTTTGCGAACCAACAAATAAAAAGTAAGGTTTCCCTTCCGAAAATTTGTTTTTCACAAGTTGTTTTTCAGTTTCACTTATCGTTTTAAATCCTTCGTTAATTCCATTATAAACGACATCAATTTTAGTTTCATCTACTTTATAATTTTTGCAAATATCAGCTTTACTATATTCAGAAACTGTTGCAATACGTGTTGCTAATTTTGCGTATTTAGGAAAGTAATAATTATAATATTTGCTTGTTAATGGCTTTAAATCTTTTGGATTATGTAAAAAATTAATATCATGTATTACAGGTAATTGTTTGCATTTTGCTCCTAAAGATAAAAATCCATCAGGTGATAAAAATAAATCGGGGTTTAATTTATTTAGTAAATTTTTTACAGAATAATTAAACCACATATAATATAAAAATGGATGTCGTGCTTGCGGACCAATAATTAGTGGGGTGATATTATCAGAAAAAATAAAGTCATCATCATAATCTCTGTCAAATAAAAACACAAAATGAACATCCGGATTATTTATGGTAATACGTTTTAATGTTTGGTAAGAAAACCAACCAATCCCATCTAATTTATCATTTAATAATAAACGTGTATTTACAACAATTTGCACTATTTAGTGAACCAATTAAAATTAAATAGCATCAAAATCAATAACTACTTTTTCTGTTAAAGGATGTGCTTGGCAAGTTAAAATAAAACCTTCTTCAACTTCTGCTTCTGTTAATGCAAAATTATTATCCATTTTCACTTTTCCTTCAAGTACTTTTGCTCTACATGTGCAACAAACCGCTCCTTTACAGCTAAAGGGTGCATCCACGCCTGCTTCAATGGCAGCATCCAAAATTGTTAACCCATTGGTGTTTAATTTCATGTTGGTTTCGTAACCGTATTGCATTACAGTTAGTTCGCAATTTACAGGAGCTCCAGTAAAAACATCAGTACTTTCTGCTTTTGCAACAGCGTCGACAACAGCACTAAAATATTCAATGTGAATTTTTTCTTTATTAATTTGTAAACTTTCTAATGCTTGTTTAATATTTTCCATTAATGGACCAGGGCCACAAATAAAGTATTCGTCAGCATTAGTTAAATTATACTTCGAACTAATTTCTTTTACCTTGTCTATAGTTAATAATCCTTTTTCTAAATCTGTTACGCTTCCTTTTGGATTATCAAAAGTTTTAACAACGGTAAATCTATCAGAAAATTCAGTTGCAATTTTTTCAATTTCAGCTCTAAAGATAGTTGAATCTTCATCTCTGTTTGCATATACAAGGGTAATACTGCTTTGTTTCTCAATATATAAAATACTTTTTAGGATGCTCATCATTGGTGTAATTCCGCTTCCTCCAGCAAATAATACATATTGCTTTTTGTTATTTCCTGATAAAACCGAATAAAAATTACCCATTGGAGTCATTACTTCCATGTTATCACCAACTTTTAAAGTACGATTGATATACATCGAAGCTCTTCCGTCGGTAACTTCTTTTACAGCTACACGAAGATCTTTTTCGTTGTATGGGCTTGTGCAAATACTGTATGAACGACGAATCTCTTCACCATTTACAATGAGTTTTAAGGTAATGTATTGTCCTTGTTTAAATTGAAATTCTGGTTGAATTTGTGCTGGAATATCAAATGCTACTGAAACTGAATCTGATGTTTCTTTACGAATATCTTTTATTTTAAGTGTGTGAAATCGAGCCATATTTTTAATTTTAGATTGCAAAATTAAACTATTAATGGAATTAATAAACAGTAAATGATTTTAATTGTTATTAAGTTGTATTATAAATTTAAAATACTTTGAAAAAAAGGCTCTTTAACCTTATATTTGTATAATTAGAAATAAGTTAAACTATGGAAAATATTTCATTTGAAGATGTGTTTGAAGGCAAATTAGCTAAAAACGAAATGATTGAACCAAAAGATTGGATGCCTGAGAATTATCGTAAGCATTTAATCCGTCAAATTTCTCAACACGCTCATTCTGAAATTATAGGAATGTTGCCCGAAGGAAATTGGATAACTCGTGCACCAAGCCTTAGAGCCAAAGTGGTTTTATTAGCTAAAGTTCAGGATGAAGGCGGGCATGGTTTGTATTTATATACCGCTGCCGAAACCTTAGGAGTGAGCAGAGATGAATTATTAAATAATTTACATACTGGAAAAGCAAAATATTCTTCAATTTTTAATTATCCAACTTTAACATGGGCTGATATTGGTGCAGTTGGTTGGTTAGTAGATGGTGCTGCTATTATGAATCAGGTAATGTTACAACGTTCATCTTATGGCCCTTATAGCCGTGCAATGGTTCGTATTTGCAAGGAAGAAAGTTTTCATCAGCGTCAGGGTTATGAAATTATGACTCATTTGGCTTTTGGAACTAAAGATCAAAAAGAAATGGCTCAAGATGCCTTAAATCGTTGGTGGTATCCAACAATGATGATGTTTGGCCCACCAGATTCTGAGTCTCCAAATAGTGAAAATGCAATGAAATGGAGAATTAAAAGAGAAACAAATGATCAACTTCGCCAGCGTTTTGTGGATCAAACTGTTAAACAGGTTGAATATTTAGGTTTAATAGTGCCTGATGAAAACTTGAAATGGAATGAAGCTAAAAATGGTTATGATTTTACAGAGCCTAATTGGGTTGAATTTAAAAATATAATCAGTGGAAATGGTCCATGTAATAAAGAACGATTGGCTGCAAGAAATAAAGCGCATGATGATGGTAAATGGGTAAGGGAAGCTGCTCAAGCATTTGCTAAAAAACGCAGCGAAATATACGAAGCTGCTTAAATAAATTAAACAAATTAGAATTAAATAAGATGAGTGATAATCAAGGCCCAGTTTGGGAAGTATTTTTACAAAAAAAAGCAGGTCAACCTTTTGTACATTGCGGTAGTTTACATGCCTTTGATAAAGAAATGGCATTAGAAAATGCACGTGATTTATATACGCGTCGTGGTGAAGGATGTTCAATTTGGGTGGTTCCATCAAATGCTATTGTAGCAAGTAGTCCAGAGGATTTTGGACCATTTTTTGAACCTTCAAATGATAAAGTCTATCGTCACCCAACATTTTACCAAATACCAGATGCAATAGGGCATATGTAGTAACAATCAGTCTTTAGTTTTTGATGTTGAGTTTTTAATATCACATCCACTCGCACTAAAAGCTAAAAACTAAAAACTAAAAATTAATGAACGAAGCATTATTTAATTATATACTCCGCATTGGAGACACAAATTTAATTTTAGGTCAACGCTTGAGCGAATGGACTGGACACGGCCCTTTTTTAGAGGAAGATTTAGCTCTAACTAACATTGCTTTAGATATAACAGGAGCTGCAAAATCTTTTTTAGAATATGCTGCAAAAATTGAAGACAAAGGAAGAACTGAAGATGATTTAGCTTTTTTGAGAAACGACAGACAGTTTTTTAATGCACAAATTACCGAATTGCCAAATGGTGATTACGCTCGAACTATTGCAAGACAGGTAATAGTTGATTGTTTTGATTATTATTTTTATCAGGAATTATCTAAAAGTAAAGATGAAACTTTAGCAGGAATTGCTCAAAAATCATTGAAGGAAGTAACGTATCATTTACGTCACACATCCGCTTGGTTAGAGCGATTTGGTGATGGTACAGAAGAAAGTCATAACAAAGTACAATTAGCTTTAAATGAACTTTGGCAATACACCAATGAATTGTTTGAGATGAATGAAGTTGATGAGATATTAATAAAAGAAGGAATTGCTGTTGATTTAAATTTAGTTAAAACGAAATGGGAAAAACATATTTCTGAGTTAGTTGAAAAATCAACATTAACAATTCCTCAAAATGTGTTTATGCAAACAGGAAGCAGAAAAGGAATACATACTGAACATTTGGCTTTTATTTTGGCTGAAATGCAAGCATTACCAAGAATGTATCCTGATGCAAAATGGTAAAATTAAAAAAATGAGCTTAAAAGAATCTTGGAAAAAAATGTCGCCATATTTTGTTGATGTATGGCAATACATCGTTATTATTGTCATTATGATATTGGCCGCTATTTTTATTTTATAATAATTTGAAAACTGCAGAAGATATTTTTACCTTACTATCAGAAATTCCAGATCCAGAAATCCCTGTTATTTCTATAATAGAACTAGGTGTGATACGAAGTATTGTAATTAGTATTGATTCATCTATAAGTATAGAAATCACACCAACTTACAGTGGTTGCCCAGCAATGAAGCAAATTGAAGATGATGTAAGGAAAAAACTTTCTGAAAATGGATTTACAACTATTGCAATTAAAACTATTTTTTCTCCACCTTGGACAACTGATTGGATAACCCCTGAGGCTAAAGAAAAATTAAGAAAATATGGTATTGCTCCACCCGAAAATAGTACCGAAGATAAAAATTGGCTAACAGGAAAAGAAAAAAATATTGCTTGTCCACGATGCAAATCTTTGAACACAAAATTAATTTCTCAATTCGGAAGTACTGCTTGCAAAGCATTGTATCAATGTCAAGATTGCCTAGAACCTTTTGATTATTTTAAATGTATTTAAAAAAATAAATTATGAATTTCATTACTTCTGAACAAAAAAATAATGTTTTAATTATTAAATTAAATCGCCCTGATAAATTTAATAGTTTTAATCGCGAAATGGCTTTCGAATTACATAATGCACTTGATAATGCAGAAAATAACGAAAATATACGCGCAATAGTTTTAACGGGTACAGGAAAAGCATTTTGTGCTGGACAAGATTTAGCAGAAGCTATTGATCCAAATGGACCAGGGATTGCTAAGATTGTTGATGAACATTATAATCCAATCATATTAAGATTAAGAAGTATTGAAAAACCAATTATCGCTGCTGTAAATGGAGTAGCCGCTGGTGCAGGTGCAAACATTGCATTAGCTTGCGATATTGTAACAGCAACATTTTCAGCATCGTTTATACAAGCATTTAGTAAAATTGGCTTAATACCAGATAGTGGTGGCACTTTTTTTTTACCACGTTTAATTGGATTTCAAAAAGCTTCTGCATTAATGATGCTTGGCGATAAAGTTGCTGCAACAGATGCTCAACAAATGGGAATGATTTATAAAGTATTTTCGGATGAAACTTTCATGGATGATGTTTTAAAATTAGCAGAAACTCTTTCAAATATGCCAACAAAAGCTATTGGATTTACAAAAAGATTATTGAATCAAAGTCTTACTAATGATTTAAATGCTCAATTACGTCAAGAAGGAAACTTGCAAGTAGAGGCAGCTAATACTTCAGATTATAAAGAAGGAGTTAATGCTTTCTTAGAAAAACGCAAACCCGAATTTAAAGGGCTGTAATCCTTTTTACTTAACGTTAAATTGTTTACAAATCATATGTAACTATCTATTTTTTATTTCATTATACGCTTAATTTTATGCTATGATGACAAAGAATTATTTTACCCTGTTTTTTATATGTTTGGCTTTAATCGCTTATACTCAACCAAAAAAAGAGTATTACGATGCCGAACAGCTCAAACTTAAATCAGAAACCAATATTGTAAAAGGGATGCCACACGGTAAACATGTTGAGTATTATAAAAGTGGAACTATCTCTCGTAAAGGCTCATTTTACAATGGTAAAGAAGATAGCACTTGGTATTTTTATTACGAAACAGGAAATTTAAAAGCTACTGAAAACTATTTAAGAGGAAAGAAAAATGGCCATAATCGCTATTATTTTAAAAATGGCGAGTTAGCACAAGAAACTGTTTTTAAATTAAATCTTGCAGATAGTATTTGGACATCATACTACGAAAATAAAATTGTAAAAAGTAGAGAGTCTTTTGTATCTGGAAAAAAACAAGGAAAATGGATTTATTACTTTGATAATAATCAAATTGAAAGTATTGGAAATTTTGAAAATGATTTAAAACAAGATGAACTAACAAATTATTATAGGAATGGAAGAATAGCATCTGTCAGTAATTTTAATAAAAATAAACAATTTGGATTTTCAGAAGCTTATTATGAAAATGGAAAAAAGAAATTTGAAAAAGATTACATTGACTCTACACAATTTTTATTGCTGAATTTATGGGATGAAAAAGGAAAACAAATTATTGCAACTGGAAATGGGACATTAACCGCACAATATGACGGTGGAATAATTAAAGCCCAAGGTTCTTATAAAGAAGGCTACATGAACGGTACGTGGCGGTATTTTCATAAAAATGGAGAATTGGATTATGAATGTGTTTATGATAAAGGAATTTTAAATGGTTATTATTCGTCTTATTACAAAAATCATAAAGTTAAAAGTGAAGGGTCATTTTTAAATGGAAAAAAGAATGGTATTTGGAAATTTTATACTGAAAAAGGAGAAATTGAAATGGAAGGCACTCTTAAAGAAAATTTAAGAAATGAGAAATGGTCTTACTATTATCCAAATGGAAAAAAAGAATCAGAAGGATTATTTGTTGATGATAAACAAAATGGAACATGGGAATATTTTTATCCAACTACCGAAAAATGGAAGTTAGGAAACTTTGAAAATGACTTAAAAGTTGGGACTTGGACTACATGGTTTGAAAATGGAAAAAAATTGCAAGAAGGTAATTATACACTTGGAAAAGAAAATGGTGGTTGGGAAAGTTGGTATGATAATGGTCAATTAAAAGATAAAGGCTCCTATAATAATGCATTAATTACAGGCCTTTGGGAAGGTTGGTATTTGAATGGTAAGTCTAATTATAAAGGTGAATATAATGGATTAGGTAAAAAGCAAGGTCTTTGGGAATATTGGTTCGAAACGGGAAAATATAGAGAAAAAGGAACTTATGAAAATGGGATAAAACATGGGCATTGGACTACTTATTTTGAGAAAGGAAATTTTGTTGATAGCGATGGAAATTATAGAAAAGGGAAGCAAAATGGAACATGGCTATATAACTATGAAACAGGTGGATTAATGAAAGAGCAAAATTTCAAAGAAGGCCATTTATCAGGAAAGTCTGTAGCTTATTATACTAATAATCAAATCCAATCAGTAAGTAATTATAAAGTCATAAGTGAAAGACGTAAAGGGAAGAAACAGTCTGTAGCCAATGGAGATTGGATTTTCTATGATAAAACTGGTAAAGAGATAAGTAGAATTTCGTATAAAAATGGTATAAAAAAGTAATATAATTTTCTAATAAAAAGTATATTTGTTTTAAATATTATAATAATGAGTTTAAAAAAAATCATAAATACACTATTAATAAGTGGAATATTGGTTTCGTCAATTTCTTGTGGAGACAATAAACAAGATGATATTTTGGAAAACGATGAAGTTAAAGTAGATGAAAGTTTAAATTCTAAAAAGATTTCCGCACAAAACGTATTTAATTCATTACCTGGAAGGACAGAAATAGTTGATCTTTCCGAAAAAGCAAAGGCTGAATACAATGCAGATATTTTAAATAATCCTGAAAATATTGGCAACTATGTTACCGAAAGTAATATGGCCTTAAATCTAGGGATTTACGGCGCTGATTTATATGTTACTGGTGTATTTGAGCAAACACAAGAATCTTTTTTGTTTTTACAAGCTGTGAATATTTTAGCGAAAAATTTGGGTGTAAGTAATGCATTTGATGAGGCCATTGTTGATAGAATGGAGGCAAATAAAGAAAATCGAGATTCCACAATGTCTATAATTACTAACTCATTTAAAAAAATTGATAATTATTTAGTTGAAAATAGTCGTCCAGGAACTTCATCATTAGTTGTAGCTGGGTGTTGGTTAGAAAGTATTTATTTGGCCTGTAATACAGCCAAAGAAACTAAAAGCGAAGCGATTGTTAAAGAAATTTTTATGCAAAAAGAAACTTTAAAATATGTTATTGAGTTGTTGCAAAATTCTAAAATATCTGAAGATGCTAAATTTATTATTACTGATTTAATTAATATTAAAGAAGTTTTCGATTCAAAAAAGGATAAAAATTACTCACTTGAATCTATTAAACTAGTAGATCAAAAAATAACGACATTGCGATCAACAATCGTTAATAATAAATAACAACATGGCATTTATATTACCTGTAAATAATATTGAACCAAGTTTTGGAAAAAATTGTTTTATAGCCCCAAATGCTACTATTGTTGGTGATGTAGTTTGTGGTGATGATTGTAGTTTTTGGTTTAACGCTGTAATTAGAGGCGATGTTAATTCAATTCGATTAGGTAATAAAGTAAATATTCAAGATGGTGCTGTAATTCATTGTACTTATCAAAAAACAACAACAGATTTAGGTAATAATGTTTCTGTTGGGCATAATGCAATTGTGCACGGCTCAAAAGTTCACGACAATGTTTTAATTGGAATGGGAGCTATTATTATGGATAATTGTGAAATTGGAAGTAATTCTATTATCGCTGCAGGTGCTGTATTAACTGAAGGTACAATCGTTCCTAGTGGTTGCATTTATGCAGGCGTACCTGCAAAAAAAGTAAAGGATATTTCACAAGAATTAATTCATGGTGAAATAAATAGAATTGCAAATAATTATTTAATGTATAGTACCTGGTTTAAATAATTAGTTATAAAATTCCATTTTCAATCAATAGTTGTTCAAATTCTTTATTTTTTGCTAATAATAACGCATTAATCCCCGATTTTTGAGCTCCAATAATATGATGATTAGTATCATCTATAAACAAAGTTTCTGATGCGATAAGATTATTTTCTTTCAAAACACGTTCAAAAATTTCCAAATCTGGTTTACGTATTTTCATTCTACATGAATAATATACCTTTTCGAAAAAGGGATCTAAATTTTTATATCCATGCGCTTTAAATAATTGATTTTCAAATTCTGAAACATGAGTTTCATTTGTATTGCTCAACAAGAATAACCTATATTTAGAATTTAATTTATTTAATGTATTAAGTCTGTTAATCGGAAAATCAAGTAACATAGCATTCCAAGCGAAAATTAAATCATCTTTCTTAATTTTCGTCTTGATATGAATCTGTAATTCTTCAAAAAAATCATTTTCTAAAATTAATCCCTTATCAAATAAATCAAAGATAGGTTTTTGCTGAAGTTGTGTATAAACAGACTCAAAAGGAGTGTTTGATATTTTATTAAACTCAGCTATAGTTTTATTAACATCCAAATTAATGATTACACCCCCTAAATCGAAAATTATATTTTTTATTTGTCCCATAAATTTTGATAATAGAATACAAATATATACTTTCGCATCCTTATATCTGAACTAGATTTCAGATTGGGCCTATAGCTCATTCGGTTAGAGCAACTGACTCATAATCAGTAGGTGCCTGGTTCGATTCCAGGTGGGCCCACTAAAAGCTTCGCTAACGCGAGGCTTTTTTATTTTCATTATGTTCCCTATCATATTAATCGTATATTTACGATTAATATGATAGGGAATTTCAAATTAAAAACATTTACAACCAAAGATGCTAAAATTGCTAAATATGCTAAAGCGTTAGCTCATCCTGCTCGCATAGCAATTTTACAGTTATTAATAAAAAAACAAGCCTGTATTTGTGGAGACATTGTTGATGAATTACCTCTTTCGCAAAGCACAGTATCTCAACACTTAAAAGAATTAAAAGAAGCTGGTTTAATTAAAGGAGACATTAATGGAGTAAAAGTATGTTATTGTATTGATGAAGAAGAATGGGATAATGCGAAAAATATTTTAGTTGGCTTGTTTGATTCTTATGATAATAAGTCAAAATGTTGTTAATCATAAATTGTAATTATGTTTTCTCAAATTAAGAAATATTGTGATGATTTAAGTGATGAGTTTGATTCTATTTCAATGGAACGCAAAGCCCTTTTACGGAAAATTGCTTCTTATATTATTTCAAAAAAAAACGCAGGTAAACCAATTAATATGGTTTATATCTGCACTCATAATTCACGCCGTAGTCATTTTGGACAAATATGGGCTCAAGTTGCAGCGCATTATTTTAATATAAAAAATGTAAACACTTTTTCTGGCGGAACGGAAGCTACAGCATTTAATATAAATGCAATAAATGCAGTTGAGCGAATTGGTTTTGATGTTAAAAAAATCAACAATGATGTTAATTCAATTTATCATATTTCTTATGATGAAATTGAAAGGCCAATTGTTTGTTTTTCTAAAGTATATAACGATCCTGAAAATCCTAAAAGTGAGTTTGCTGCGATTATGACTTGTAGTGATGCAGAAGAAAATTGCCCTTTTATTCCAGGTGTTGAATTACGTATTGGCACAACATATGATGATCCAAAAGCTTTTGACAATACGCCATTGCAAGATGTAAAATATGATGAGCGCTCTAAACAAATTGCACTAGAAACCCTTTATGCTTTTTCATTAATTAATTAATTAAATATATATGTCAAACTCAAATTATGCACCAGCTGTAACCCGAAAAAAATTAAGTTTCCTAGATAGTTATTTAACATTATGGATATTTTTAGCAATGGCAATTGGTATTTCCATTGGTTATTTTATACCAACTTCTTCCATTTTAATAAATTCAATGTCTAGTGGAACAAC
>Ga0114977_10000454_pt1 | contig 27301 bp, 23 predicted proteins | sample S_130805_MF_Meta_FD_87026 | JGI IMG/M metagenome (GOLD analysis project Ga0114977, IMG submission 87026) | Freshwater microbial communities from Lake Simoncouche, Canada to study carbon cycling - S_130805_MF_MetaG | ecosystem: Environmental > Aquatic > Freshwater > Lake | place: Lake...
TATTCGATACCGTTATGAATCATCTTGGTAAAATGGCCAGAACCAATCGGCCCAACGTGCGCCCAACCGCGATCAATCGCTGGTGCCAACGCTTGCAAAATTGGCGTCATCGTCGCGGCCACTTCAGCGCTCGCGCCGACCATCAAACAATAGCCATTATCCAAACCCCACACGCCACCTGAGGTGCCAGAATCCATAAAACCGATGCCCTGTTCAGCCAGCCAAACACCGCGCCGTTGACTATCGTGATAATTGGAATTTCCACCATCTATAATAATGTCGCTCGCACTCAACAGCGGCGCCAATTCGCGAATTTGCTGCTCAGTCGGCTCGCCACTCGGCAACATCAACCAGACAATTCGTGGCGCGCTTAATTTGCTCACCGCGTCTGCCACGGAGGTGGCTGGAATCATGCCTTCTTCGCTAGCGATCTGCGCTACCACCTCTGCAGAACGGTCGAAACCTACCACTTCAACGCCACCACGACGCAAGCGGCGCGCCATATTCCCGCCCATTTTTCCTAAACCGATCATCGCCATTTGCATCAAAAATTCTCCTGTGAAAAATTAACTACACGGCGCATACTTTAATTCTAAAATACGGTCTGCCGCACTTACTTTACTGGATTTTTATGTCCACATTATATCAGGCTAAATCGATGCAAATTTGCCGCTGGCATTCGTTTACCAGCCTTACTTCCTTGGAAAATGCGGCGACGCAAACTATCCTCGATAGCGCTCAACACGCCATTCAGCAGCGCGGCGCTTTTCATCTGGTATTGGCGGGCGGTAATACACCACGGCAAATTTACAAAAAGTTACGCGAGTCGCAAGCCAACTGGCAGCGTTGGCATATTTATTTTGGTGATGAACGCTGCTTAGCTACCAACCATCCCGATCGCAACAGCCTAATGGCGACGGAAGCTTGGCTTTCACACGTCGGCATTCCTCGTCAACAAATTCATCCTATTCCAGCAGAATTTGGCGCAAAAATTGCGGCTCAACGTTATGTAGAAATGATTAGCTCGGTAAAAATGTTTGATTTAGCGCTGCTCGGTTTAGGTGAAGATGGCCATACCGCCAGCCTGTTTCCTAAGGACGAATTGGGTGAAAACCCGCTAGCACCAGCCACTTTAGCGGTATTCAATGCACCCAAACCACCGGCTGAAAGAGTATCGCTCAGCGCCAACCGTTTAAGCGCCTCGCACCAAATTTTATTTTTAATCACCGGCAAAAATAAGGCAACCGCGTTGCAAAATTGGCGCGATGGCATTGCAATTCCCGCCGCCGCCATCCGTCCCGAAAATGGGGTCGATATTTTTGTCGAAAACAATATCATCTAACTCATCATGACACCTGCAAAACGTTTACCTACTTTATTTATTCCTCACGGCGGTGGCCCCTGTTTTTTTATGGAAGCGATGGCCGGTTTGCCTGACGACACGTGGAATAAAATGGCCGCTTATTTACGCGATATTGGCCAACGCATTTCGCCGCGTCCCAAAGCGGTACTGGTAATTTCCGCCCATTGGGAAACCGAAAAAGTGAGCGTATTGAATGCCGAAAATTCCCATTTACTTTACGATTATTACGGTTTTCCCGAACACACTTATCAGCTCAAATATCCGGCAAAAGGTTCGGCTGAGGTTGCCGCCAGAGTGACTGAATTATTGAACGTCGCCGGCATTGCCAACACTAGCGAAAAAACTCGCGGCCTCGATCACGGCGTATTTATTCCGTTCAAACTGATTTATCCCGACGCTGACCTACCGATCGTGCAACTTTCTTTATTGCACAGCCTCGATCCCGCCGCACACTTAGCCATCGGCAAAGCCTTGGCACCGTTGCGTGACGAAGGCGTGTTAATTGTCGGCAGCGGTTTGAGTTATCACAATCTTCGTCAATTCTTTACCTCAAATCCAGTTGCAAATGAGGCCGCCGCGCAATTTGATGCTTGGTTAAATCGTGCCATTAGCGCACCTTCCGCCGAACGAGAAAAACTATTAAGCAATTGGCAACAGGCGCCCGGCGCCCGTGATTGCCATCCGCGCAGCGAACATTTAATTCCGCTGATGGTGGTCGCTGGTGCCGCTGAAGAAGATGTTGGTTTTGCCGCTTACCAAGAAAATTTAATCGGTAAACAGGTTTCCGGTTTTCAGTTTGGCGGTGAAAAATAAAGCCAAATTAATATCTACCAGCCACTTCAAAATTATCGATTGTATTGGAAAAATCATGAATCCTATCGCACCGAAACCTAGCAAATTTAGCGCAAAGCGCCTAGCTATTCTGCTGAGTAGCGTGCTTATTTTATTAGCCACATTTTTATTTCTGTCGCGTGATAAACCAATCGACGTTCAAATTTACACCGTCGCCCGTGGCAACATCGAAGCGGCTGTCAGCAACACCCGCGCCGGCACCGTAAAAGCCTGTCGTCGCGCAAAATTATCACCACCGGCTGGCGGTCAAATTTCGCAAATGCGCGTCAAAAAAGGGGATCACGTCGCCGCCGGACAAATTTTGCTCGAACTCTGGCATGACGATTTATCCGCCCAAAAGCAATTAGCGCAAGACCAATTACGTTCCGCCGAAATTCGCGTGCGAGAAATTTGCACACAGGCCGACACCTCAAAACGTGAAGCTGACCGGGCTAAAGAATTGCGCGCACAAGGCTTTATTTCCCAGCAACAAGTTGAACGAACCGAGGCTGATGCCGCTTCCAGACAAGCGTCGTGCGACGGCACGCGCAGCGACATCACGCAAAGTAAATCACGCATCGCCGTGGCCGAAGCCACCCTCAATCGAATGGTATTGCGTGCGCCGTTTGCTGGCGTGGTGGCCGATATCAGCGGTGAACTCGGCGAATACGCCACGCCCTCGCCGCCCGGCATTCCAACCTTACCGGCAATTGATTTAATTGACGATAGTTGCTTATTTGTCAGCGCGCCAATTGATGAAGTTGATGCCGCCAAAGTTAAAGTCGGCCAAACCGGCCGCATCGTATTGGATGCGATTAAAGGCCACTCTTTCGTTGGCAAAGTTAAACGCATCGCGCCTTACGTGTTGGAACTGGAAAAACAAGCGCGCACGGTGGAAGTAGAAGTGGAGTTTATTGATCGAAACAAAACTGACGCGCTGTTAATTGGCTACAGCGCTGATGTGGAATTAATCTACGAAACGCACGCCAATGTTGTGCGCGTGCCGACGCAAACCTTGCTCGAAGGCGGCCACGTTTTAGTGATTAATAATGACGGGAAATTAGAAAAACGCACCGTGAGTAGCGGATTATCCAACTGGGAATTTACCGAGATCACCGCTGGTTTAAAAGAAGGTGAACGCCTCGTCACCTCGCTCGATCGCCCCGGTGTTAAAGCCGATGCACTGGTTAGTATTGAAGCGGAAACCACCAAAAAATGAGCACTGCCAGTATGATTTCGCTCAAGCAAGTCAGCCGTTCTTTTCAGGTGGGTGATCAGCAAGTTGCTGCGCTGCGCGACATTAATCTCACTTTATCCGCCGGCGAATACGTGTCAATTATGGGTCCGTCCGGTTCTGGCAAATCGACTTTACTGAATATGCTCGGCTTGCTCGATCGACCCAGTAGCGGCATTTATTTGCTCGATGGCGTCGATACCACCACGCTAAATGACGAACAACAAGCGCGGGTGCGCCGTGAAAAAATTGGCTTTGTATTTCAATCTTTTCATTTGGTGCCGCGCCTGACAGCCGCCCAAAACATCGAATTACCAATGATACTAGCCAACATTCCGGTCGAACAACGTCAGCTACGCGTCGCCGAATTAATTGCTAATTACGGTTTAAGTGATCGCGCCGACCATCGACCCGACCAACTTTCTGGCGGCCAACGGCAACGAGTCGCCATCGCCCGTGCCACCGTGATGCACCCCGCCGTGTTACTAGCCGACGAACCGACCGGCAACCTCGACCAAACCACCGGTAAAGAAGTCATGTCGCTGCTGGAGCAATTAACCGAACAAGGCGTAACGCTGATTATGGTGACGCACGATCCTAAGCTTGGCCAACGCGCGCGACGGCAAATTCAAATGGTTGACGGCAAAATTGTTGCCGAACCAGCAATATGAAACTCAGCGATACGATTCAATTTGCCTCGGGCAGTTTGCGCGGCAGTCCCACGCGCACTTTGCTGATGATTTTAGCGATGTCGATCGGCGTTGCGGCGGTCGTTGTGCTCACCGCCTTAGGCGAAGGTGCACGCCATTATGTAGTCAATCAATTTGCGTCACTCGGCACCAATTTAGTCATCGTATTACCCGGTCGTAGCGAAACGGCCGGCCTGGGCCCTGGCATGTTAATCGGCCAAATTCCCCGCGAAATCACCTTAGACGACGCCGAAGCTTTATTGCGCAGCCCCACCGTTAAACGCATCGCGCCACTCACCGTCGGCTCAGCCAGCTTGTCGCATAACGCCTTAAATCGCGATGTGGTGGTGCTTGGTTCCACCGCCGAATTATTGCCGGTGCGCCACATGGCAATCGGCCTCGGCCAATTTTTACCCGCGGGCGATATTCACCAATCCAGCTCCGTTTGCGTCCTCGGCAAAAAACTCAAACAGGCATTATTTGGCAATGATAACGCTGTCGGTGCTTGGGTGCGCCTCGGCGACCGACGTTTTCGCGTCATCGGCGTGATGGCCACACAAGGCGAATCTATGGGCTTTAACACCGACGAAATCATCATTGTGCCGGTCGCCGCCGCGCATCAACTATTTAACACGTCGGGTTTATTTAGAGTGTTGATCGAAGCGAAAAGTCGTGACGTAATCGAGCAAGCTAAACGCGAAGCCGAAACCATTTTATTTCAACGCCACGCAGGGGAAAAAGACGTTACCGTTATCACCCAAGATGCCGTGCTCGCCACTTTCGATCGCATTCTCACCGCGCTAACAATGGCAGTGGGTGGCATTGCCGCCATTAGCCTTGCCGTTGCAGGCGTGCTGATTATGAATGTTATGCTGATCGCCGTCGCTCAGCGCGTTAAAGAAATCGGACTCTTGAAAGCGCTCGGCGCACCGCCCAAACAAATTCGCGCGCTGTTTTTTGCCGAAGCTGCCCTGCTTTCCAGTATCGGCAGCGTCGCTGGCTTGGCCTTGGGTTTCGCTGGCAGCCTCGTCATCGGCCAAATTTATCCTACCTTACCGGTTTCGCCACCGTGGTGGGCGGTGATTGCCGCTTGCGGCACCGCTTTTAGCACCGGCATTTTATTCAGCGTATGGCCAGCGCGGCGTGCCGCCAAATTAGATCCGGTTGCCGCCTTGGCGGGACGATAAACCATGCTCCTCCGCGACCTCATTTTTCTCACCAGTTCCAGCTTTCTCACCTATCGGATGCGCAGTTTTCTAACCGGTTTAGGGATTGCTATCGGCATTGCGGCGGTAATTTTACTGACGTCAATCGGCGAAGGATTACATCAGTTTGTGCTGTCGGAATTCTCAGAATTTGGCACTAACATCATCACTATTCAACCCGGTAAAACGCAGACGCAAGGCGGTAATGTCGGTGTATTTGGCTCGGCGCGCCCCTTGTCGCTAGCCGACGCCGATGCGCTACGTCATTTGCCGTATGTCGAAAATGTGAATCCGAGCGTGATGGGCAATGCGGAGTTGCGCGCCAATGGCAAAACGCGACGCACCATCATTTTTGGCGAAGGTCGCAATTTTGCTAAATCGTTCACCATGAAAGTTCAAAGTGGCAGTTTTTGGTCAGACGAAGACAACGAACAGGCGCGAGCATTGGTGGTGTTAGGCGCCAAAGTGCGACAGGAATTATTTGCCGGAGAAAATCCGCTAGGACAATATTTGCGCGTCGGCGGCCAGCGTTATCGCATCATCGGCGTGATGGCAGCAAAAGGTCAGGTTTTAGGATTAGATTTGGATGATTCAGTATTTATTCCAACAGCACGCGCAATGGAATTATTGAACCGTCCAGGATTAATGGAAGTACAAGTGAGTTATCGAGCCGGTACCAATGCAGCAACCGTGACGCGCATCCTCAGTGCACAATTAAAACAGCGCCACGGCGCTGAAGATTTCACGATTATTTCTCAGGAACAAGCGTTAGAAGTGCTGGGTTCAGTGCTGAATGTCATCACTTTTGCCGTTGGTGCGCTCGGCGGTATTTCTTTACTGGTTGGCGCGGTCGGTATTTTGACGATTATGACGATGGCGGTCACTGAGCGCACCGCAGAAATTGGGCTGTTACGCGCTTTGGGCGCCCGTGAAAATCAAGTGTTAGCGTTATTTTTGGGTGAAGCGATTTTGCTATCCGCACTCGGCGGCATAATGGGACTGGCAGTTGGCATCGGCATCGCGCAAACAGTCCATTTTTTCGCGCCCTCTTTTCCGGTGCACACGCCTTGGTTATTTGTATTTTTAGCCGAACTCAGCGCCATCACCATCGGCCTCGCCGCGGGTGTCGCACCCGCGATGCGCGCGGCACGACTTGACCCAGTGGAAGCCTTAAGAACCGAATGAGCACACCAGCTTCCTGTGATATTTTTTGCGCCGTTATCGACAATTACGGCGACATCGGCGTCAGTTGGCGACTGGCCAAACAACTCACTACTGAGCATCAAATCAAGGTCCGGTTGTGGGTCGACGATTTGGCCAGTTTTGCCAAATTATGCCCCGAGATTAATGTCGATTTAGCGGCACAAACTGTCCGCCAAATCAGCGTGCGACGTTGGTCCAAAGATACGGATGAGGTTTGGCAAGATATTGTTATTCCTGATTGGGTCATCGAAGCGTTCGCCTGCAAATTACCAGCGGCATATTTGTCGGCAATGGCGGCGCGCGAACGCCAACCGCTGTGGCTTAATCTAGAATATTTGTCGGCTGAAGCGTGGGTTGAAAACAGCCATTTATTGCCCTCACCGCATCCACGTTTGCCGCTGACCAAATATTTTTTCTTTCCCGGTTTTACCGATAAAACCGGCGGTTTGCTTATTGAAAAAAATTTATTGGGGCAGCGCGATGCGTTCCAAAATAGCCAGGCGCAACAAGCCGCATTTTGGCAGTCACTCAACATCGCAACGCCTCAGTCAAATGAATTGCTCGCGTCGTTGTTTAGCTACGAAAATGCCGCCTTAGAAAAATTGTTCAGCACTTGGGAAAATTCTGACTTTCCACTGACCTGTTTGGTACCAGAAGGCAAAATTCTGCCGCAACTGTCAGCCTATTTTGGTCAGCCGTTGGCGGTCGGCGATGTTGCCAGGCGGGGTGCTTTACGCGTGCAAATTTTGCCGTTTATCGATCAAGCAGATTACGACCGCTTACTGTGGGCGTGCGATATTAATTTTGTGCGCGGTGAAGATTCATGCGTGCGAGCGCTCTGGGCTGGCAAACCATTTATTTGGCATATTTATCCACAAGATAACCTCGTGCATTTGGAGAAATTACGCGCCCTTTCTCACTTGATGACCGCTGATTTACCTAAAGAAATCGCTGATAGCATTGAAAACAGTTGGCTGGCTTGGAACGGCCACGGCAGCATCAGTTCGGCCTGGTTAAACTTCAATACTCATCGCACCGAACTTGAAAATCACGCCAAAATTTGGTCACAACGCCGCGCCAATCATAATCTCACATTGAATCTACTGGATTTTTGGCGCCAAGTTGGTAGAATCCGCGCCTTCGAAAATTAGCTAGGCTGAACCTCAATGAAAATCGCTCAAGAACTCCGCGCCGGCAACGTTGTGCTGGTAAACGATCAACCGCTAGTCGTGCAAAAAGCTGAATACAGCCGCTCTGGCCGCTCTGGTTCAGTGGTGAAATTTAAATTCAAAAACTTGTTAACTGACGCGCCTAGTGAAGCGATTTACGCCGCTGATGACAAATTTGAGCAGATCATTTTGGATCGCAAAGAATGTACTTACACTTATTTCGCCGATCCAATGTATGTATTCATGGACACCGAATTCAATCAATACGAAATTGAAGCGGAAAGCATGGGCGACTCGATCCATTATTTGGAAGACAGCATGCCGTGCGAAGTGGTGTTCTACGACGATAAAGCCATCTCGGTTGAATTGCCAAACAGCATCGTGCGCGAAGTAATTTACACCGAACCAGCAGTACGCGGCGACACGTCAGGCAAAGTAATGAAGCCAGCAAAAATCAGCACCGGCTTTGAATTACCAGTAGCAGCGTTCATCGAAATCGGCGACAAAATCGAAATCGACACCCGTACCAACGAATTCAAAAAACGCGTGAATTAATTTTAGCGCGTCAATTTGACGGTCGACGAAAAGGCAGCCTAGGCTGCCTTTTTCTTTGCAATAAAACGAAAAAATTTACAACGCTTCGACGCTGTATTCCACTGCCAAACGATGAGTTTCACCAACCTTAACTGTGACTAAATTATCAAAGGCGTTGGCGCTTTCCACGCAAACCATTGCGCGATAACCGTGGTCGCCGAAGTCGCCCATTTTGTCTGCTTTTTCAGTCCACGGATTCCACACCACCGTCGAATGACTGCCTTGTTTGGCAATGCGAATCGCGCGATTCAGGCCGCGATCTTCAATCACGCAATCGGCCGCGGTATCCACATAAACACGATCAACTTCGCTTTCAATTACGATGCCGCCTTGTTGCCTACGACGTGCAGGTTCACCCACTTTATCCAGATAATCGCAACCTTCCAGACCGCGAATAGTCATCTTCGCCACATCGCTAATTTGGAAATAAGTGTGTAAAGCTTCGCCCAACACAAACGATTCACTGCCAGTATTTTTTGTGACCAAATCAATTTTCAGTGATGCACCAACGGTGACTTCTAGTTCGGCGGTCGATGGATTCGGCCATTGCGCCCGCGTGGTGTCATTTTCGACCAAACCAAATCGCAAGAAAGTTGCACCATTTTCGAGTGCTTTCGTTTCACGAATTTCCCACATCACAGTGCGTGCAAAACCGTGTCCCGGCAATTTACTATCGGTCGCATTCGGGCCAAACCACGGCCAGCAAATCGGTGCACCGCCACGGATCGATTTGCCTGGCAAAAATTTCGCAAACGGCGACAACCAAATCACCGGCTCTTGACCGCGCGGTTGCCAAGTCGCCACGTGAGCGCCTTGCAAAGTAATGTTCGACAGCGAGTGCTGATTGGCTACTTCGGCGATGATAATGCCATCGGCGATTTCTCTAAATAACACGTGACCGCTGATCGCAAATTTTTGGTTTAGTTCGGCTAAATTCATGATAATTCCTTGTTTAAGTTGATCATAAAAACTTGATTTAGATAGCGCTTGGTTTAATTAATTACTACGAATTCTCCCACAACCGACACGATTAGCCAACTCATTATGGCCGATAAGCCGACACATCAAAGGGTTGAGCACTGCCGTTTAATTCATTTAATAATATTTCCACGCTGGCCGGCGCCATCGTCACGCCGTAGCGAAAATGTCCGCTGTTGAGGTACAAATTTTGCAACGTTGGATGACGACCAATCACCGGAATATTGCGCGGCGAGCCAGGCCGCAAACCAGCCCAATGCTTGACGATCGGCATCGTTGCCAACGCTGGCAAAATCGCTTGCGCTCGTTGTCGCAAATCGTCTTTCGCCGCGAGCGTAGTGGATTTATCAAAGCCAATATCTTCCAGCGTGCTGCCCACCAGCAAATGTCCATCGCGACGCGGAATTAAATACAGGCCATTTTGCAGCACGATATTAGCCAGCGGTGGCGAGTCAAATTTAAACAATAGCATTTGGCCGCGTATCGGTTTAATGTCCAGCGGCAACGCCTGATTTTCCAAAACGCGATTGGTCCAAGCGCCCGCAGCAACAATATAACTGTCGGCAGAAAACCTGCCTGCAGACGTTTCTAAATAATCAACTTGTTGGCCGTCGCTGACGATCTGTTGCACCTCACACTGTTCGACAATTTTCACACCCAACTGTGCCACATTCGCCCGCAACGCTTGCATCAAACGCGGATTACGCGCTTGTGCCACTGCCGGCAAAAATAAACTATCACCGTCGATGGTCACCGGCACCTGATGCGATTCACACCAGTGTTGCGCCAAGTCCAAATCAACCGGCGGCAACACGCGCATCCCGCACACCGAATATTCAGGATCAATGCCCGTTGTTTGATGCAAATCCGTTGCCCACATGCCAAACTTCGCCGCACCGCGCAACGCCAGCTGATTCACTTCCTCCGGATAATCCCACGGACATAATGGCGACAAAATGCCACCACCCGCCCAAGAAGATTCCTGACCCGTTGCAGTGCGATCGAGCACCGTCACTTGAGCACCTTGCAAGCGCAATGCTTGTGCGCTGGCCAAACCAAGCGCCCCGCCACCAACAATTAAATAGCTATTCAAGATTTAATTCCAACTTTACTTTTAAACTTATTTTTCTCAAACTCGATGCTACCAGCCTTTTACATTTCAAAATATGCCGCAGCGCCTTTTATTTTTCATGTGAGCAATTTGATTATTACTAATACCCGCTATTTATTGCGATAATTACGCAGAAACTTTTCCCGTGATTTATCCTCTAAAATATAACTGGGAGAAAAATATGAAACTCAACAACGGTTTTACCTTGGTTGAATTAATGATCGTGGTCGCGATTATCGGCATCTTAGCCAGCGTGGGTTATCCCGCTTATACCGACCATGTTACGCAGGGAAAATTGCTTGATGCCACGTCCGGTTTGTCCGATGGTCGCATTAAAATGGAACAATTTTTCCAAGACAATCGCACCTATATTGGTGGTACGTGCCCCAGCGCGACTCAATATTTTAGATTCGTTTGTAGTAATTTAAGCACGACAACTTACACCATCACCGCCACTGGCATTCCTACGAACTTATCAAGCTTTAGTTACACTATCAACGAGTTAAATACTAAAACTTCTACTACGACTTGGGGAGATGGTGCGACTTGCTGGATTACAAAACGCGGAATGACATGTTAAGAAACACTCAACCCATAAAATCGACAGGCTTTTCACTCACTGAATTGCTGGTGACGATTTCGATTTTAGGCATCTTAACGGCGGTTGCGATGCCTAGCTTTCAGGTCTGGATTCAAAATGCGCAAATTAAAAATGCGGCCGAATCCATTCAAAATGGTTTGCAACGCGCTCGCGCCGAAGCGGTGGCGCGAAATGTCAATATTGAGTTTACCTTAGGCGTTAATTCTTCTTGGACGGTTCATTTAGTCGGTAGTGCGGTCAATATTGACAGTCGTTCCAGTACAGATGGATCAAGCAATGTCACCCGCAGTGTCCTGCCAGTTACGGCCACCACGATTACCTTTAATAATTTAGGCGGCATTGTCACTAATGCGGATGCTTCCGCCAGCTTCAGCCAGATTATTTTAAATTCAGCCACTGGTACTCGACCATTACGAGTCACTATCGGTGTCGGCGGCAATATTCGAATGTGCGATCCAAACGCAGTCATTGGTAGCCTCCAAGCTTGCTAAACTACTCACATGAATAATCGATCACAACGTGGTGTTGTCTTAATCGAAGCGCTAGTCGCTATTTTGCTTTTTTCGATTGGGATGTTGGCGATTACCGGCTTGCAAGCCAGCATGGTAAAGAATACTGGCCAAGCGAAATATCGCATCGACGCCAGCAATATTGCCCAACAACGCATTGGCATGATGTGGGCGGATCCAGCCAATATTGCGAGTTATATTGAAGCCAGTCCTGGCACTGATATTTCCAATTTATTGCCTTCGGGTCGGCGCATCACCGCGCAATCGCCCACCGATGCGACTCAATTCACCATTACGATCACTTGGCGGCAACCCGGTGAGCCTCAACATAGTTACACTACTGTTGCCACTATTGCTGGCGGTTAATATGCTCAAACCAAACCAATTAATTTATCGCGCTAAACAAAGCGGATTTACCATTGTAGAAATTATGGTCGGCCTAGCGATTGGCATGCTGGCCAGCATCGTTATCATGCAAGTTTTCACTCAGTTTGAAACCCAAAAACGCACCAGCACCGGCACCTCAGATGCCCAAACCAATGGCAGCATTGGACTATTCACTATTACTCGCGATTTGCAACAAGCGGGGTATCCGCTGATAACCTACTCCAATTCGCCCTTAAAATGCGCCACACTGACAGACGGGGGCGTCGCAGCCAATATTAATCAATTGTCACCCGTCACCATCGTGGATGGTGTCGCAGCAGCTGGCATCAACGCCAGTGACAGCATCACGATTCACTATGGCACCTCGACCATGGGTGGCATCCCATCAAGCATTAGCGCTATTGCCTCACCAACAGCGAATGATGTCACGGTTGCTAATCATTTTGGTTGTGCAGTTGGTGACAAAACACTCATCATCAACGGCACTACCTGCGCCTTTACCAATGTCAGCGCTATTTCAGCAGTCGCCACGCCACCGGCCACCATTACTTTGGATAATATGACTTCAGTCGCCACAGGCTCAACGCTCGCCTGCCTCGGCACTTGGAACGAAATCACCTATGCCATCAATAATGGCAACTTAGAACGTAATGGTGTGCCAATCGTAGTCGGTATCGCTAATTTACAGGCCCAATACGGCATAGCCGCTGTAGGACTGAGCAATATTGATCCAAACTTTAATCAGATCACACAATGGGTTAATGCCAGTGGCAGTTGGGCTGCCCCGAGCGTCACCGATCGTAATCGCATCAAAGCCTTACGCATCTCGCTCATTGCAAGAAACGCAAAAATCGAATCAAGTGCTGTTTCTGCCACTTGTAGTTCGATTAATTCCGCTTCGCCCACCGGTGTCTGCGCTTGGGCTGGCAACGTCACTTCGCCAGCACCCAGCGTTAATCTCAGTACAGCTGATCCAAAGTGGGCACAATATCGCTACCGCGTATTTGAAACGATCATCCCACTTCGCAATGTCATTTGGTCTAAAGATTCTTTATGAAACCAAGTCACGCAATGCGACCTCGATACCAGTGCATTAAACAGCGCGGCGTCGTGTTGTTTTTTGCGCTCATCGCCTTGCTGGCAATGTCGCTGGCGGCCGTTGCTTTGATTCGTTCCATCGACACCGGCACCCTGATCGCCGGTAATTTAACCTTTAAACAATCCGCCACCTCATCTGGCGACAGCGGACTTCAAGCGGCCATCAAATGGCTTGCTGCCACCGATGCCGCCAATACCAATATCAATGTATTAATGGACGCGACTCATCCCTTTAATATTACTGGTGGGACAGGTGTTTATCAGAATTCAGGATATTACTCGTCACTTGATCCCTTAATTAGCCTGACTAATTTATCAGGTGGATCGCGTATTTTATGGGATAACAGCGATAGCACTTTGGTCGGCACCGACACCAGCGGCAACACCATTCGCTATGTCATTCAACGAATGTGTCGGATTGCTAACACCCCTATTCAAAGTGCCGGTTGTTTATTTAGCAAACCCTCTGATAGCACAAACAGCATGGGCATTCAGCTACCACAAGATATCTGTCAAGGAACCGGTTGTCCGTCTGCTGGTCAATCACCACAAATTCGCATCACTGCTAAAATTAGCGGCCCTCGCAACACCGTCAGCTATGTGCAAGCGTTTGTCTATTAGGAGAATGAAATGAACCGGCAGACCATGAATTTTTCCGCCAAGCGATTAATTTCAGCTTTATTAATTTTGGCACTGCCCCTGTTGTCGCCGAATGGAATGGCCGCTCTAGTCGCGCTGGCCAGCTCACCGCTAGCCACTTCAACCGCGACCAACATTCAGCCTAACGTCCTTTTTGTGTTGGATGATTCTGGCAGTATGGGCTGGGATTACATGCCAGATGCTGCGGGTAATTTTAATAGTGGTGTCTATGGCGCGGCCAGCTACCAATGCAATGGCGTTTCTTATAACCCTAGCATTACCTATTTGCCGCCGGTCAACGCCGCCGGCGTGAGTTACGCAAACGCTACTTTTACCGCTGCTTGGAATGATGGTTTTGCCGGTGGTAGCACCACCAATTTACGTACAAGCTTTGTCGATGCTGGCGGCGATGCCGCGCAAGCAGCTTTTTATTACAGTTATTCCGGCACGCAAACTACCGCAGAGCTTAGAGACTTTTCAAGTACCAGCAATACGTTTTACTTAGAATGTAAAAGCCGTATCGGTAACACCCCTGGCAAAAATGTATTTACCAAAATCACCGTTAGCGCAACTTCTGGTCCGGGTGCTAGCGATGAGCGTACCAATTTTGCCAATTGGTATAGCTATTATCACACCCGCATTTTGATGATGAAAACGGCTGCCGGTCGTGCCTTTAGCAATCTCAATAAAAATTATCGGGTTGGTTTTATGACCATCAATTCAACCAAGCCGAGTGTGCCGATGGGCACTTTTGCCGATTGGACAGCGGCCGATCCGATTTCTAGCCATCCGAATGACGCCGCCACCAGTTCGACCCAACGTTCAACTTGGTATGCCACTTTTTATGGCATCACCCCTAACAACAGCACGCCGCTACGCCAAGCGTTATCGTATGCTGGCCGTTATTACGCGGGGAAATTATCAGGCATTACCGATCCCTTACAATATTCTTGTCAGCAAAATTTCACCATTCTTTCAACCGACGGTTTTTGGAATGAAAGTACCGGTAATTGGAATATTACGGGTAGTTCAACGATAGGTAATCAGGACGGGACCTTGTCCCGGCCCTTTTACGATGGTGGCAGCACCAGCAACACCTTGGCCGATGTGGCGATGTATTACTATCAAACCGATTTACGTACGCCTGCCTTGTCTAACTGCGGCACACCTGCTACCACTGGCCCTTTATGTACCAACAATGTATTCATCAGCAGTGCCGACAATAACGTGCAACAACACATGACCACCTTTACCTTTGGTTTAGGTGCCAGTGGCCGCATGGCGTATTCCACAAGTTATCTCAGCGATATCGCTGGTGATTATGTATCGGTCAAGCTGGGCAGCACGGTTAACTTAGCTTCCACTCCAAAAATTTGTGATTGGGGTACCGCCGGTACAGCATGTAATTGGCCCACACCAGTGTCCAATGCCCTCGAGAATATTGATGACTTGTGGCACGCAGCGGTGAATGGTCATGGCGCGTATTTCAGTGCCACCGATCCAACCACTTTAGCGGCCGGTTTATCCAATGCTTTGGCCGGTATCAATGCCCGCAAAGGCGCGGCAGCGGCAGCGGCCACCAGCACCTTAAATCCGGTCGCTGGCAATAATGCTGCCTATGTCGCCAGTTATACCACCGTTAAATGGCAAGGCAATTTGGAAGCGCGCGGCATTAACATCACCAGCGGCGCGGTGAGTGAAAATGCCACTTGGTGCGTCGAAAATGTGGCACCCGGTACCTGCTCTCCACCGAGCAGCATTGTGACTGACGCCACCGGTGGCACGACCGCCACCTATTGTTCCACGCCCACTTCGGTTATTTGTACGGGTGGCACCTTAAGTGGCACTAATTGTTTAATACCGCTCGCCATTGCTTGTACCGGCACGATGAATAGTAAAGTGGCGAGTGGTAGCGATACGCGAAATATTTGGACAGCCAACGGTGCTGGCACCGCACTCATCGCCTTTGACAGTGCCTACGCGGCGGCCAATTCAAGTAGTTTTGCTGCCGCTCGACTCAGCGGACTCAGCCAATGGACATCCTTGACGGCCGCTCAACAAACCGCCGCCACCGGTAGTAACTTAGTGAATTATTTGCGTGGTCAAAATGGTTACGAAGATCGCACCGGCAAGGCGGTGAGCAATCGGCTCTACCGTTATCGCGAAGCGGTATTAGGCGACGCTTTGGAATCACAACCTGCTTATATTGGGTCGCCGGTGTTTAGCTATCCTTACGCCGGTTATAGCACTTATGTCACCGCCCAAACCGCCCGTGCCGGCACCGTTTATATGGGCGCGAACGATGGCATGATGCACGCCTTCGCGGCCGATACTGGCATTGAACGCTGGGCTTATGTGCCCTCCATGGTGATCCCCAATTTATGGCGCTTAGCAGATTTAAACTATGCGACGATGCATACCAATTTTGTCAATGGTAGCGCGACCACTTCCGATGTGTGCATTGCAAATTGCACGGTAGCTGGCAGCGCCATCTGGAAGACAATTTTAGTCGCTGGGCTTGGTGGTGGTGGTCGCGGCTATTACGCGCTAGACATCACCGATCCTGCCAATCCTAGCTTGTTATGGGAATTTACCCCTAGCAGCGGTAGCGGCAAAATTATAGATGATGATGTCGGTTATGGTTTTGGGCAACCGGTGGTTACGCGGAAAGCGGATGGCACGTGGGTGGTGATGCTGACCTCTGGCTATAACAATACTGGCCCCGGTACCGGTCTCGGTTTCTTATATGTTTTGAATGCCGGTAGCGGTGCCATTATCAGTAAAATTTCAACCGCAACGGGTAGCTTAACCACACCCAGTGGCTTGGCTAAATTCACCGTATGGAATGATGAGCCGGGTGGCAATTTAGCCGGCTATACCTATGGTGGCGATTTGCTCGGTAACCTTTGGCGTTTCGACATTAATTCAACGGCGGCTGCCGCTATCGGCACCGGTGCCGTCATAAAATTTGCCACCCTTTTAGATGCTGGCGGCTTGGCACAACCGATTACCACCTCACCGGTGCTAGGTTCCATTATCGGACAACGGGTCATCTTTGTTGGCACCGGCAAATATCTCGAAATCAGCGACTTGAGTACTAGCCAACTTCAAACGCAATATGCCATCAAAGATGATGAAACCGGTATTTCATTAATCAATGCCCGTAGCGCGCTGGTGCAGCAAACATTAATCAATAATCCCAATGGCACCGCCACTCGCGTGCCAAGTAACAACGCCGTTAATTTTGCTAGCGGTCGCGGCTGGTATGTGGATTTTCCTGATGCAGGCGAACGCGTCAATATCGACAGTAAATTAGTCAGCGGCACGCTGCTTGTTCCCACCATCGTGCCGTCCAACACCGCCTGCTCGCCGGGTGGCTACGGCTGGTTAAATTATTTCAATTATTTAACTGGTGGCGTAGTTAATTCACCAAGCAACACAACGGCTTCAATCAAAGTGGACGCGCCTATCGTCGGCTTGAACGTACTTTATATCCAAGGTACACCGCAAGTTAGGATAGTCACATCGAGCAATCCGACGCCGACCAAACCAGCCGGTGCTGATTTTATGTTTAGCAGGGCAGGTACCGGCTTTGCTGGCAAACGCGTCATCTGGCACGAACTGATTCCTTAAACAAAAACGGCGCTATTAAGCGCCGTTTCTAAATCTAAATCACACTTTTTAAGAAAGTGACTTGGGCAGCGGAAAAACCACATTTTCCCGAATGCCATCCATTTCAGTCACCGTATTCACACCTAACTCGGTGAGTTTGGCGATCACATTTTTCACCAGCACTTCAGGTGCCGAAGCACCCGCCGTCACGCCGATGTGTTGCTTGCCTACCAACCACTCAGCTTTTACATCGCTCGCATCATCCACCAGATAAGCAGGGACATTCAGGTTCTCTGCCACTTCACGCAGACGATTGGAATTAGAACTATTGGGCGAGCCCACCACCAGTACCAAATCGCAACGTACCGACATTATTTTCACCGCGTCTTGGCGATTTTGCGTGGCATAACAAATATCATCTTTTTTCGGGCCAGTGATAAATGGAAAACGATTTTTCAGCGCGCTAATAATGCTGCTGGCATCGTCCATCGACAAGGTCGTTTGCGTCACAAAACTTAGATTTTCTTCATCCTGCACTTTTAACGTAACAACATCGGCCGGTGATTCGACTAAATACATCCCACCATCGCTTTGCCCCATCGTGCCTTCCACTTCGGGATGACCTTTGTGGCCGATCATGATAATTTCTTTGCCTTGATCACGCAGTCGCGATACCTGAATGTGTACTTTAGTCACCAAGGGGCAGGTCGCATCGAACACCGTTAATCCACGCGCTTCAGCTTCACGCCGCACCGCTTGAGGTACGCCGTGGGCACTAAAAATTAAAACACTACCACTCGGCACATCCGCTAAATCTTCAATGAAGATAGCACCTTTGGCTTTCAAACCATCCACCACAAATTTATTGTGAACCACTTCGTGCCGCACATAAATCGGCGCACCGTGCAAGGTAATTGCCCGTTCCACAATTTCAATTGCGCGATCCACGCCAGCACAAAATCCCCGCGGATTAGCCAGTAATATTTCCATTTATAGCCTCCGGCTTTTTCTTAAAGCTATCCAAAATTAATAGCGCTGCGCCAATATTAATCGCCGCATCCGCCACATTAAACGCCGCAAAATGATGGTCGTCCCAATGGAAATCCAAAAAATCGACGACGTAACCAAGCAAAATTCGGTCAATCACGTTGCCAAGAGCGCCGCTCAAAATAAATGCCAACGCTAAACAAAATATTTTTTGCTGCGCGTGCGTCTGCAATAAACGAATAATCCACGCCGAGGCAGCCAAAGCAATCACGGTAAATAACCAGCGTTGCCAACCACCTGCATCGCTCAAAAAGCTGAACGAGGCGCCAGGATTGTGTGCCAGTACCAAATTAAAAAACGAGGTAATCGGTAGCGACTCACCGAGAGAAAAATGGCTGCTGATCAACCATTTTGTCAGTTGATCGAGTGCAATTAAAACCGCCGCAAAAGAAAGCCAAGTTCTCATCAATCGTTACTTTCAGGCAAATTGGCGAGCTTCGCCGTCGCCAAATAAATTGCTGACGCAACGTCCGCATAAAGTGGGATGCGCGGCATCGCTACCCACATCGGCACGATAATGCCAGCAACGATCACATTTAACATGCTCGCTCGGCGTGACGATGATTTCAATTTCATCCGCCAACTGCACGCTGGCGTGCGAGGTAATCAGCACCAAACGCAAGTCATCACCCAAGCGATTCAGCATCTCAAACAAGTGCTGCGGCGCGCGGATTTGCACTTCGGCTTGCAAGGCAGAACCGATAGCACCAGTGGCGCGTTGTTCTTCAATTTTCTTGTTCACTTGCTCGCGCAGCGCACGAATTTCTTGCCAAGCATTCAAGGATTTCGCGTCCATTTGATGAGCCGGCAATGTTAACCATTGCTGTTCAAAGACGCTGGTTTCGCTATTTCCACTCAACACAGCCCACACTTCTTCGCCGGTAAAGGACAAGACTGGCGCCATCAAGCGCACCAAAGTTTGGGAAATATAATACAAAGCATTCTGCGCAGAACGACGTGCTTTCGAATTTTCACCTGCGGTATAAAGCCGGTCTTTCAGAATATCCAGATAGAAACTACCCAAGGTTTCTGAGCAGAAACTTTGCAGCTTTTGCGCCACCAGATGGAATTCGTAACGGGCGTAATCAGCAGTAATTTCATCTTGCAATTGTTGCGTCATCGCCAGCGCGTAACGATCAATTTCCAGCCATTCATTCACCGGCAAGGCATCGCGCGCGATCTCAAAATCAGCGATATTCGCCAGCAAGAAACGCAAGGTATTGCGGATTCGGCGGTAACCATCGGTTACGCGTTTTAGAATTTCATCAGAAATTGTCAGTTCGCCAGAATAGTCTGTGGTGGCCACCCACAGACGCAAAATATCCGCGCCTAGCGTGTCAAAAATCTTTTGTGGCGCAATCACATTACCTTTAGATTTGGACATTTTGTGACCGTTTCCATCCACCACAAAACCGTGTGTTAACAGCGCCTTATATGGTGCACGATCGTTAATGGCACACGACGTTAACAGCGACGATTGGAACCAACCACGGTGTTGATCGGAACCTTCTAAATACAAATCAGCAGGAAAGGTTAATTCAGCTCGTTTCGCCAAAACGGCGGCGTGCGTCGCACCAGAATCAAACCACACATCCAGCGTATCGGATAATTTTCGGTAATGCTCGGCATCGTCACCCAGCAAAGCTTCCGCGTTCAACGAGAACCACGCTTCAATACCAGATTGTTCAACTAATTTAGCTACTTGCTCTAATAACTCTGGTGTGCGCGGATGCAAAGCCATGGTTTCTTTGTGCACGAAAAAGGTCATCGGCACGCCCCAATTGCGCTGGCGAGACACGCACCAATCAGGACGATTTTTAATCATCGCTTCCAATCGTGCGCGACCCCAAGCAGGGAAAAATTCGGTATCCGCCACCGCTTGATTGGCTAAGGCGCGCAAAGAAACACCCTCATCCCCAGCCCTTCTCCCAGTGGGCGAAGGTGGCAAAACCTGTTCCATGCCGATAAACCATTGCGGCGTGGAGCGGAAAATAATCGGCGATTTGTGGCGCCAGCAATGCGGATAACTGTGTTTGAGTTTTTCTTGATGCAACAAATGACTGCTCGCCGACAGCGCCGTCAGCACCAACTCATTCGCCTTCCACACAAACACGCCAGCTAAAGGCACGTCGCCCAAGGGCGGCGTAGTAGAAATAAATTTACCATCATCGCCCACCGGATTTTCATTCGGCAAACCATATTTTTGACCCACAAAATAGTCATCCAAACCGTGCGCTGGCGCCGTATGAACCGCGCCAGTACCGGCTTCGGCGGTGACGTGTTCGCCACAAATTACCGGCACGCTGCGATCTTGAAAGGGATGTTTTAACGCCAACATTTCTAAGGCCGCACCCGCGCAACGACCGATGATTTCGCCCGCCAATTGATAGCGCGCCAAACAACTTTCCATTAAATCAGCCGCCAACACCAAATACCCTTTTTCAGTATTGAGCAGACAATATTCAAATTTTGGATGCACGCTCACCGCTTGATTCGCCGGCAACGTCCACGGTGTGGTGGTCCAAATCACCAGCGAAACGTGTGCATTCGCCGCCAGCGTCACGCCAAAAGCCTTTGCCAACACTGTGTTATCTTGCACCGTAAACGCCACGTCAATCGCGCTCGACACTTTGTCTTCGTATTCGACTTCCGCTTCCGCCAATGCCGATTGGCAATCCAAACACCAGTTAACCGGCTTGCGGCCTTGGTACAAATAACCGCGTTGATAAATTTTACCTAGTGCTCGAATAATTTCGGCCTCGGTTTTAAAATCCATCGTCAAATACGGATGATCCCACTCGCCCAACACACCGAGCCGAATGAAGTCTTTTTTCTGACGCTCAATTTGTTCCGCCGCATACTCACGACACAATTCGCGAAACTTAGCCGGCGAAATTTCCTTACCGTGTTTCTTTTCAACTTGCAGTTCAATCGGCAAACCGTGGCAATCCCAACCCGGAATGTATGGCGCATCAAAGCCGGCTAAAGTTTTTGATTTAACGATAATGTCTTTAAGAATTTTATTCACCGCATGACCGATATGAATATCGCCATTGGCATACGGTGGACCATCGTGAAGCACAAATTTCGGACGGCCGGCGCTGGCAGCACGAATGCGCTGATAACGCTGTTGCGCTTTCCATTGCGCCAACATTTGCGGCTCGCGCTTGGCCATATCGCCACGCATTGGGAACGACGTTTCAGGTAAATTTAAAGGATATTTTGGGGTGGCCATAATCTTAGTTTTCAGTCCTTAGTTCTTGTTCAGTCGTCGCAAAAAATTGCTTAGCGCGTTGCGCGTCATCATCAATTTGCAGCTTTAAGCTTTCCAGTCCATCAAATTTCTTTTCGTCGCGCAGTTTCTTTAAAAAAGCTACTTGCACATGTTGCTCGTAAATCTCCTCGGCAAAATCGAATAAATGGACTTCTAAAATCGGTTTGCCATTTACTTCAACCGTCGGTCGCACACCCAAACTGGCGACGCCATTCAACCACTCTCCCGCTTCAATTTTCATCTGCACGGCAAAAACACCAATCAGCGGCGGGTGATTATGTTTCAGCTGAATATTCGCCGTTGGATAACCCAGTTTTCGTCCCAAATGCTGACCGTGCTCCACTCGCCCGCTCATGCTGTAATGCCGCCCCAGCAAGCGCTCGGCCAATTTTAAATCACCTTGCTGTAAAGCGTGTCGCACCGCGGTACTGGAAACACGTAAATTTTGTTCACACACACTCGCCATCGCTTGCACCTCAAAACCAAGTGCCAAACCGCGTTGCCGAATCAAGTCGAAATCTCCGCTGCGACCACTGCCAAAGCGGAAATCATCACCAATTAAAACAAATTTTGCCTGTAATTTCGCCTGCAAAATATCGACAAAATCAAGCGCACTCGTCTGGGCTAATGCTGCATCAAAATGGCAAACATACACGCGATCCAAACCGATTTGCTCAAAGCATTCTAGTTTTTCGCGCAAGTTAGTTAATCTCGCAGGTGCTTGTTGTGGCGAAAAAAACTCACGCGGATGCGGCTCAAATACCAACACTGCCGCTTCCAAATTACGCGCCTTCGCGGCGGCCATTAATTGTTTCAACAACGCCTGATGACCCAAATGCACACCATCAAAATTTCCGATGGTGAGCGCAATGGGGTGGCTGTCAGGAGAGGAAAGTCCGCGTAGAATCTGCATATCGGCGCGAATTATACCAGTTAGCATCAACTTTTCTTACGCCTAAACTCGACTCATAAACTGAATAATTTCATGCCCTCTTCGTCAGCAATTGATTCAACCAGCCAGATCCAAGTTTGGCTTAACACGCTACCCGCTACTTTTACAGCGGCCGAAACAAATATTATTTGTCTCGCTTATGAAACTGCCGAGCCAATTTACGCCGGTAAAATTTCCTTAACTGGCACGCCGTTATTGGAACACGCGCTCGATACCGCAACGATTTTGCTCAGTATGAATATGGATCACGAAACCGTTGCCGCAACGCTGTTGCACGCCGTTCCGAACTATTTAGATGATTGGCGCGAAGCGCTGCTGAAAAAGTTTGGTCTGCCGATTGTCAGTTTAGTAGACGGTATTTCGCGAATGGAACACATTCGGCAATTCAGCGAAATTCAAATCAACAATGGCGTAAGCAATAAAAAAACGGACGAAGGTGAACAACTCGAAAGTTTGCGAAAAATGTTGTTGGCGATGGTCGAGGACATTCGCGTGGTGTTGATTAAATTGGCGGAACGGACGCAGACCATGCGCCATTTAAATCAACTTAATCCTGAGCAACAAAAAATAATCGCCCGCGAAACAAAAGGCATTTTTGCGCCGCTGGCGAATCGTCTGGGCGTGTGGCAAGTTAAATGGGAGTTGGAAGATTTATCGCTGCGCTATTTGGAACCAGAACTTTACAAACGCGTGGCCAAATTACTCGATGAAAAGCGCGCCGATCGCGAACGTTATATCAACGACATCGTTACCGAACTGCAACTGGCGTTGAACCAAGAAGGTATCAACGCTGAGTTGATGGGTCGCCCCAAACACATTTACAGCATCATCAATAAGATGAAGAAAAAGAATCTGGATTTTTCTGAACTTTATGATGTGCGCGCCGTGCGAATTTTGGTCGACGATTTGAAAGATTGCTACGCCGCGCTGGGTTTGGTGCACAACTTATGGCAACCGATTCCCGGCGAATTTGACGACTATATTGCTCATCCAAAAAGCAACGGTTATCGCTCTTTGCACACCGCCTTAATTGGTCCGCGCGGCTTGGCGATTGAAGTGCAAATTCGCACTCACGACATGCACCACCATTCCGAACTCGGCGTGGCCGCCCATTGGCGCTACAAGGAAGGCAAAGCCTCGGATGCAAAATTTGACGCCAAAATTGCTTGGTTACGCCAAATTTTGGAATGGAAAGAAGAGGTCGCGGAACGCGGTGATTTGCTAGAACAATTTAAAAACGAACTATTTCACGACCAAGTTTATGTGCTGACGCCACAGGGCAAAGTTATCGATTTACCAAAAGGTGCGACGCCAGTCGATTTCGCTTATATTTTGCACACCGATTTAGGTCACCGCACGCGCGGTGCCAAAGTCGATGGCAATATCGTGCCGCTCAATTACAAATTGCAAAATGGCCAACGCGTTGAAATTCTGAGCGCCAAACAAGGCACACCGAGCCGCGATTGGCTCAATCCTACGCTGGGTTATTTACAAAGTTCGCGCGCTCGCGCCAAAGTTCGGCACTGGTTTCGCTATCAAAGTTTTGATGAAAACGTCAGCCAAGGTCGCGCCCAATTAGATCGCGAATTAAACCGCCTTGGCATCGTTGCCGCCAATCAGGAAAAATTAGCGCAACGACTGAACTTTAATAAGCTGGATGAATTTTTGGCGGCGATTGGTCGCGGTGACATTACGGCACACCAGATTGCCATTGCACTGCAAGAAGAACTACCGGCCAAAGCCGATGAATTAATTAAACCTTTGCTGCGAGCACCCACCATTCAGCGCAATTCTGCTAATGGTATTTTGATCGAAGGCGTGGGAAATTTGCTCACCAAAACAGCCAAATGTTGCCTACCCGCGCCACCCGATGCCATTGTCGGTTACGTCACCCGCGACCACGAAGTGACCATTCATCGTCAAGATTGTTTATCGTTATTGCAGTTACCCGAAATGCGCCAAGATCGCTTATTGCAAGCACAGTGGGGCAATTATAAATCTGCCCGATTTGCCGCTGATATTGAGATTGAAGCGCACGACCGGCGCGGCTTATTGCGCGACATCACCGAACTTTTTTCGCATGAAAAAGTAAACGTCACCAAGGTCAATACGCAAAGCGAAGACGACTTTGCGCACATGCGATTTTCAATTGAAATTGCAGATTTGGGACAACTCAGCCGCTTATTGGCGCTGCTCCATCAAGTGGAAAACGTGATCAGCGCCCGCCGAAAAAGTTAAATCTCCGCACTAATTTAAGCTGTGCCACCCACCGTTAAACCATCAATCCGCAAAGTGGGTTGACCAACACCGACCGGCACACTTTGACCTTCTTTACCGCAGGTGCCGACGCCTGAATCCAGCGCCATATCGTTGCCTATCATACTGACGCGATTCAATGCTTCGGGACCGTTGCCGATCAGCGTCGCGCCTTTTACCGGATAGGTAATTTTGCCATCTTCAATCAAATACGCTTCGGTGGTTGAAAACACAAATTTACCGCTGGTAATGTCGACTTGGCCACCGCCAAAATTGGCCGCGTATAAACCATATTTAACTGACGCAATAATTTCTTCCGGCGTTTTATCGCCATTTAACATCATGGTATTGGTCATCCGCGGAATCGGAATATGGGCAAATGATTCGCGCCGTGCGTTACCGGTGACCGGCACTTTCATCAACCGTGCATTCATCGTATCTTGCAAATAGCCTTGCAAGATACCATCTTCGATCAATACGGTACGCTGCGACACATTCCCTTCATCATCCATATTCATCGAGCCGCGACGGTCTTGAATGGTGCCGTCATCGACCACCGTCACTCCTTTAGCTGCCACTCGCTGACCCACTCGGCCAGAAAAAGCGGAGCTACCTTTGCGATTGAAATCGCCTTCCAAACCGTGACCGACCGCTTCGTGCAATAAAATGCCGGGCCAACCAGAACCGAGCACCACCGTCATATTGCCCGCCGGTGCCGGCCGTGCGTCCAACGCCACCGTGGCTTGATGCACCGCTTCCGCGGCATAACGCTGCAAAATTTCGTCGGTGAAATAGGCATAATCGAAACGACCGCCACCACCAGATGAACCTTGCTCGCGACGGCCATTACTTTCCACCATCACTTGCAACGACAAGCGCACCAGCGGACGAATGTCCGCATTAATTAACCCATCGTGCCGCGCCACCAATACCGTTTCATATTCGCCGCCCAAACCTGCCATCACTTGAGTGACGCGTGGATCAAGCGCCCGTGCCATTTTTTCTAATTTTTCTAGTAAGGCCACTTTTGCTTCAGCCGGCAAACTGGCAATCGGATCGTGCGGCAAATAAAGCGAACGAGCCTCACCCGCCGAGATGATTTTGTTACGTCGTTGTTTAGCGCCCTGCCGACCAATTGCTCGCGTCGCCAAAGCCGCCGTTTCCAAAGCACTTAAACTAATATCATCCGAATAGGCAAAAGCGGTTTTATCGCCACTCACCGCCCGCACACCGACACCTTGATCAATGCTAAAACTGCCTGATTTAACGATCCCTTCTTCTAGCGACCAATTTTCCGATCGACCCGCTTGAAAATACAAATCTGCATAATCAACGCGATGTGCAAACATTTTGGCGAAAACAGTTTCTAATTTAGTCAGGTCTAAATCATTGGCATTAAGTAATGATTGGTGCGCGATTTTCATCGCCGACTGAACGCTCATTGTGTTTCACCACCACAAGCAATAATACGGTGGGATAAAGCGGGCAAACTGGCGCGCAAACTCGCTTGATAAGTCGGATTAATCTCGGCCACCACCACGCCAGAACCACGTTGCAACTCATCTAAAATTCTGCCCCAAGGGTCAACCACCATCGTGTGACCATGCGTTTCTCGACCATTCACGTGATAACCACCTTGCGCCGCCGCAATCACATAGGCTAAATTTTCGATCGCCCGCGCTCGAATCAGCGGTTGCCAATGCAACTTGCCAGTAGTCGCGGTAAAAGCCGACGGCAACACAATGATGTCGACATTTTTCATCGCACGGAATAATTCCGGGAAACGCAAATCGTAGCAAATCGCCAAACCGATGCGACCAAATGGCGTATCAATCACCACCACTTGATCGCCGGCTTCAATAGTCGCACCCTCGTGATAACGTTCATTTCCCAAATCGAGATTGAACAAATGAATTTTGTCGTAGCGCGCCACCCGCTCACCGAGGTCATTAAATACCAAGCAGCTATTACGGACTTTATTCGGCGAGTCAGTCGCCATCGGCATCGAGCCACCCACCAGCCAAATCTTATATAGCTTGGCCATGTCACTTAAAAAACCTTGAATAGCGCCACTGCCATCGACCTCTCTAACATTGACCTTATCCATTTCGTTTTTGCCCATAATGGCAAAAAATTCTGGCAACACCACCAATTTTGCGCCTTGCTGTGCCGCCTGCTCAATATGTCGTCGAGCCTCATTCAAATTACCCTCGACTTTAGTACCTGATGCCATTTGAACGGCCGCGACTTTAAAGTTGCTGAGCTTTTTAGTTTGACTAGTAGTTTCCTGTGGCGATGACATATTCATACTTTCGAGGTAAATATAACGTTAGGGACGAGCGGCATTAGATGACACTTTATCGACGGTTGGATCAGCCCAATTTCCGGTGATATTGTATTCAAAAGAAGTCAGTTTATCGAGCGGATCGCTCAACACTTTACTAGCTAGCAACACGCCAGCACCGACTACCGGACCACCGGCAAAAGCAATCAGCGAAACGGTATTACTCAACTTTGGCGAAATACGCACGCGCAAATTTTGTGTTTCA
>Ga0114977_10000455_pt1 | contig 27263 bp, 30 predicted proteins | sample S_130805_MF_Meta_FD_87026 | JGI IMG/M metagenome (GOLD analysis project Ga0114977, IMG submission 87026) | Freshwater microbial communities from Lake Simoncouche, Canada to study carbon cycling - S_130805_MF_MetaG | ecosystem: Environmental > Aquatic > Freshwater > Lake | place: Lake...
AGCCTTTTGCTTATTGCCCCCTACAACCTCAAACTCTGCTTCAAGCACATTCGATTCAATCTCAATCGCCATGGAACCTACCTCCCAATAAAGAACAAAACAGATAAACAATTACGCTTCTTGCCAACGTCGCTCCAACGAGTAGACCTCGGCCCAATTCCGACGAGCTGCCGCTTCGTCGATTTGCTCCAACTCAACCTCTACCTCTTCACACACCTCGAAGGCTCGCTCCAGTGAGCGTTGCCTTCTGCCAAACTCCACCTCGCAGGTCGGAGAGTCGATCGACCAGTGGTCCCCTTGATTGACCACCACATACGCCCCGCGTCTTGAAAGACTCGTTGCTTGAAAGACCCCATCTTCTAACTCCAAAAAATTCAGCATGAGCAAACCCCTCACCTAAGAGCATCAGTAAGAAACCAACACCCTAGGATTCACCTTCGTTGGCCTCGGCTAAATAGTCGATGCGATAAATTCTCACCCGTAGGTGCGGCTGCTCTAATCCGTTGGCAATCAGCTTGCGATTCCGCCCATCTACGATCTGTGCATCGTCTACGAAGGCGATCTTGTTGAGCGCGTCCTCGACCAGCTTGACGAGATTCGACAGGTCAGGACTGGTTGACTTCCAGTCTCTAGGCATAGCTTTAGTCTTCCAGACCTTCGACTGCGGTCGCTCGAATACGAAGTCCACATCGAGTCCAATCGGCCCGGTAAACGGAGGGCCTTGGTAGGCCTGCGATAGCGAGATGGCAATCAAGGCTTTCAGTGCATTCGATTTATCAGCGGTGGGAGTGTAGGTCTGCGTTCGCAAGCTACCCAACCGATCCCGAAAAGCTCGGCTGCGCTTCCTCGGAAGTGCAATGGGGACTGCCGGAACAATAAACTCAATGACGCTCATGCTGATACTCCGTTGCTTGTACTTGGGAATTCTTGGGACAGAGCCGGTGCGGGTGGAACTGTTCTGGATTTCTGCCTCGCCTCATAGGCACTTTGGTGCTCGGCGACAATCTGCTTGTGCATTGCCCGAAAGGTGTCCAGGTCGATCGTGCCTTCTCGGAGCTGCTCGGTGACTTTCAGTATTCGGGCGTAGTACGGGGCAATGTCCTCGTTGGACTTCCACCCCGGACCCTTTTCGCGGATCTCGCCCAGTGGCTTACTGCGAGCGAGAACCGCGCGATCTTGCATGACCGTTGCCCGAAGATGCAGCGAGATCGATTCGACCTCCTTGCCGCTCGGAGCGGGCAACTCCCCCCGCACCCAGCGATCGACAACCGACATCGCTTCCCGAAACGACACGCTTAGCAAGGCCTTGGCTTGCTGCTCGACGGTCCCTTTGGGGTTCGATGAGTTCAGTAGCACGAACTGCCTTGCGGCTGGGAAGGCCACAAACACCACTTCCCTCATGAAGTCTTCCGATTCGTTTTGCGTCATGGGTTTATATCCCCGTAGCTTCTTTGATTCGCTGACCGTAGGCACGCAAAGCCTCTTGATCAGGCTTCTGGAAATTACGGTTTGAGTCGAGGATGTTTTTCGCACCGAGCCGAATCGAGAACTCGAGATCAGAGATAGCCTTGGGGATGTTCCCAACGCGAACCAAATCCATCAAAACCAATTCCTGGCGAATCGCGGGCATCCACTGGCCATCGATCGCATGGCGGAAGCAGAGCCAGCGACGGAACGCCTTACCCAGGTCAGGCGCGATGTTGTTGATCACGGGAGTCAGGAGCGGTTCCGATACTTCCGGATTCGAATCGATTTGCAAAGTTTCCAAAGCTTCTTCTATAGAAACAGAAACCTCTTCTTCTTGGTGTGAGTGAATACTTGTATCCGTATCCGAAACAGAAACCGAATCAGAAACCGTAACCGTAACCCCCCTGTTTTGCTGCTCACTTTGCTTGACCGTTTGCTTGAGTTTTGCTTGAGTGTTTGCTCCACCTTTGCTACCTGATTTGCTTCGTGTGTTGGCTACCCCTGCGATCTCCCTTAGGCGAGAGGAGTACAAAACACCAGTGTTTTCATCCCTTTTCAGCGCACCGGAGTTGATCAGTTCCTTTAGTGCAGCCAGCTTCGTCGCACGGTCTGAGCCGGAGACGCAATCGACGATCTCCTCATCACTGCGAGGAGAGCCGTCTGGTTTGCTAAGCTCTCCTTGTCGTTTTGCTTCAAACATCAAGCAAAGCAAATCGACAAGCAAACCTCTAGCAAAAATCGAGCAAAACCTAAGCTCCGGATCTTTCATCCAGTCACCCGTATAAAACCAAAACCCCACACGCTTACCCATAACGCTACCCCTACCGCTTCATTCCCTAAGAGCAAACCTCACGTACCGCAGACCCTATAGACGGTCGCTTTCTTTCCGGTGACCTCGCACGGACGGATCCCTGCTTCTTCAATCGCATGCTTGGCAACCAGGTCAGAGGCCCGTCGCCGAATCGAATTGCGGCGTGCGAAATTGCTTCCCGCAACCTTTGCCGCGACTTCATTGCTTGTTGCTTCAGCTAGCTCGCGCAGAGCCGCCATGAACTCAGATTCGAGTTGGTTAAAAATTAAAGCGATCCCATCGGCAGCTTGCTTGCTGGTATCCGGGTCGCTTTTCCGCACACGGGACTCTGCCCATTGAAGCAGGTCCCCAGTTGTCATTTGTTCGTTTGCCATGGAGCTACCCTGCGCTAACTGGTTGGTGTTCAACGAGAACCTCTTTCGAGGCGAAAGCTTCGGTTAGCGAGTCCAGGCTAGCGATGCGTGGCTGGCTTGCTGGAGTCTCGCTTGCGTTAGGGAGCCGATCAAAGTCGGCATCGATCGCATCGCGAATCTCCGCTGAGAGGGGGATCCACTTGGTGAGTCGGCGAAAGACGGTCTTCTTGCCCATCTCATTGAAATCCGTGACCCAGGGCCCCGCAGATCCGGCGCGTGATCGAGCACGAATTGCATCGACCTCCATCTTGGTCATCACCTCGCATTTTTGATTTCCATTTTTGAACTCCGCGCGAGCCCAAAATGCGTAAGCTGCCCCCCGAGGCTTGCGGTAATCAATCTTGTGTACTGTCACCTTGCCGAGATTGACTTCGAACTCGTCGTTCTCGCAAACAACGTCGGCATGGATCGAGGCGATATCCCCGGACCGCATTACCAGTTCGACGAGCCCCTTGTAGTCGATGATCAGTTGGCACTCGACAATACCCGCCCTGGTATTGTTGAAGGGGATCAGGTGAGCCCGCCGTCCATCGGCCTCCAGGCCCCACTGGGAGAGATCCATCAAGCACCGGAAGAACGACGCTTGATCGCATTCGGCAAGCTTCGGAGTCTTGGTCAGGGCGGTGATGGCAATACGGACCATTCTCTCCGGGTCACAATGCCGGGGAAGGACCATTGCCAACTGCTGCTTAAATGCGTCGGTTTCTAAATGCTGCCGAATCGTCAAGCTGGTTTTCTTCGGCTGCTCTGGTTTTACAGCGGTCGTGGTTGCTGCGGATTGCTTGCTGGTATCGTCTGCCATCATTAGTACCTCAAAAAAATTGAAACGAAGAACCGTCACTGATTGTCGATTGGGCAATCAGCATCCCGGCTAAACAGGAAGAGAAGAAATTTCTTGCAGAATGCGTCCTTTTCAGAACGCTCCTAGCTCGTCACTCGCTCAATTGCGAAGACGGCGTACCGAGCACTTCGCTCGAAGTGGGTGCCAACGGCTTACAGGCTCTCGAACAACATTGTTCGTTGCGGATTGGCCTGAGCAATTTAGAGAACGAAGAGACTCAGACTCACACACAAATCGTTCGGCAGCTTGCACGGGCACTTCGGCTAAGGCAACACCAACGGCGAGAACCTTAGCGGCTACTTTGTCCGATGGACTTCGCGCACACTGAGCATCGGAGCAATCTTGGGCAAGAGCAACCGGGCAGAACCCCACGGCTACCGCCAAAGATAACCAGCCCCCAAACACACTTCTGATTTGCATTTCCAGTATCTCCATTCCCATAAGTAACCCATCACCCTAAAGGAATAGGTCAGCCGAGATCGCTCCCGGATTGACGCGACAACTGCTGGGTAGGTGTGCAGTGTCCGTCTCTGACCTACGCTGTCTTTCCAGCCGTCCGCAATGCCCGACTCTTGGTAATGTCCGCAGATACTCAAGGAGTGGCACTGCTCGCCAGTTTCTCACGCTGGCGGTTCTCGATCGCTACTTGCCTTTCTTGCGAAGTAGCGTTCTGTACTTTTGAGGATTGACCCAGTAGCCATCCTTCTGAGTCGTCTTCAACGAATAACGAATACCGCTTGGAAGCAAACCAAACGTGGAGGATCCCATTGCGGATTTGATTTCGTTTTCGATGACCCTCCGCTCGGTATCCAGGGTTTTTTGCTCGGCCTTGATTTCCTCTAGCCGTACATCAAAGTCGCTGAATCGCTCGTCGAGCAATACCTCGGAGCCATCGTCATCGGGGTGCAGCAGCTTGAGCGCCCTTGCAGTCGCTTCACTACCATCGATGCTCGGTGGAGTCTGCGACTGCATGCATTCGAAAAACCCTTTGCACGCTGGAATCAACGCCTTTTCGATAAACGAATCATTGCGTTGGATCTTATGCGCGAAGGGCTCCTGGCCTCCAACGAGCCCAAAGAGGTAACCGAACGGCAATCCGGTGACGGCAAGCTGATGTTGCAATTGGATCTGGTACTTCAGTGGACCGGATCCATCAGACCATTCCTCGCGGTTGAAGTAGTGGATGTTCTTGAGTTCAAGCACACCGAGCCCACCCTCATCGATGATCAGACCGTCGAGGGATGCGGTCAGGAACGGATACTTCTTGGATCGAAAGGTGTGATTCTCTCCGACTTCGTAGCACGGCAATCCGGTCTCTTCGGTGCAAAGTCGCCGGAGCACGGGCTCCATTAACTTTCCGATTCGAAGGTACTTTTGCTCCATGTCATCACGAGGGATCAGACCCAGCTTCTCGCAATACATCTTGTAGGGCGAAGAACCGGCATACCCTTGAGCAAACAAGATTGCCGATTCCGATGCCCCGATACCGTTCTTCCTCGCTTCAATCCACTGTTTTTCGGTGGAGTATGATTCGAGGCTTGCCTGGTCGATCTGTGCGATTAACGAAGTGACTGTTGGGAAAACTGGAATATTCACGCTAAGGACTCCTTTCCTAGGAGTTCCGAGCGATAGACGCTGATTTCCTTCGGAGCGTTGAAAACTAGGCGAACCTTTCCGTTAGCTAGTCGTGCTACAAAGATCTTCAATTCACCGTCACTGGTGGTGCAGGTGACCATTTCCCCAACGCGTCGCGAGAGGCAAAGGCCTTTCAATGGAACCTCAGCGCCCCTTCGGGATCTGGTTTGTTGGGATGGTTTATCGCTTCGGTGTACATCCAAGGCCTGGACCGCTTCCGGCGGCACTGGCTGCGTTGGCATATCCGATTGGTCTTGCATTTCGGTTTGAACGGTTGACCGCAACTCAGGCAATTCCTGGTGTTGGTCGGTTCGCTCTGGCCATCCGGCTTTTCTGATTTTGACATCGCTTCCTCTACGTTTCAAAACTGTCACAGTACTACTCTCCTAGGTTTCACTACCCAAACGACCCAGGCCCTGCCAGGAGCCAAAAACAGCCGACCGGGAAGGACTTGAACCTTCAACCAACGCTTCGGGATGACCTAACGCCTGCTCTACCGTTGAGCTACCGATCGAATGGGGTGGCAAGGAATCGTGTTGGGTGCTGCTCCACATTGCTTACAAGCCCGCTTCCGACCCGAGACGCTTGCCACGCCGCAAACGACTATATGCGCAGTTTTGCAAAAATGCAAATACATCCTTGCGAAAAAACGCATCTTGCCCGTGCCGAATCGATTTCATATACACGCAAACATGTGCCGCACTTAATGTTCAGTGTTGCAAATTTTTTTTTCATGCTTACTTTTAGTGAGCTATGGCGAACACAAACCTAAAGACAGCAGAACCCATTACCGTTACCGAACTCCGAGCATTCGCGGATCAGTTGGATTCATTCCTAGTGGTTCTCCGTAAGGCGGAAGCAGAAGCGAGCAAGCAACCGGGGGAGATGCTATGTACATACGGAATTCCGAGTGGACGAAATGGGATCGAGCGACTGCGATCGTTCATCCAGTCACTCGAAGTATCCCGCTATCAAGCCTCTGTCGGGACACCCATCCCACTCGGGACGCAGCGTAACAAGCGGGCTCCAGCTAAGGTGGCAACTAAAAAGAAGGTGGCCAGTCGTAAAAAGAAGGCCTCTGGCGACTGATTGCCCTTTGGGGCAGGTCAACCCTTCCGCAGATTTCATGGAGCATGTTTGCAACTCCTCTTGTCGTAGAGGATGGCGGGAACTGGAACGATCTGCGTATCGATCTTCCACTTCGAATCGACAAACATCTTGGTCGCCAATTGAACGGCATTCTCTGAGTTGAGTCCTTCTCCGATTAACTGCACCCCCTCCCTTGGGTGATTTACATACACGTTGTAGAGTACTTGGTCGTAAGCGATCATTTCCGGAACCCTGCGATGCTAGCTAAAAATATCGTCTGGGAAGTCTATGCCGGTTGCTGACACCTTTGGTCACTGGGTGCAAGGTTGCCAAAAAAGTTTTCCTAGATAGACTGTCTTATCGAGTCGTCCCAGGCCCTGCCAGGATTCGCGAAAACTTTTGCGTTCACTGGGACTATGAGTACACAATATCTATCTACGGCATCTGTTGCCAAACGCTGGGATTGTTCCCCAGACCTCGTTCGAAAATTGGTTCGCAACGGGGCTATCAAAGCAGTTGCATTGACTTCTGGTAAGCGAGTTCGCTATCGGATTGCGTTGCATACTCTTGAGCAATACGAAAACAAAATGGGCCGGGTACCCCACGCCATCAAAGAGCGTGAAATTTCGCCATTTGCGATACGCTTCGCGCGAGGGGAGAACTAAATGTCCAAGATCTATAATCGAGCACGGTCCTCGCTCTTCTCCGTCCTGACGATCGATTTGGAGAAATCACGAGGTCAGTGGAGAGTTCTGCTTGGAGACCGAAAGATCGGCAAGCCACACGAACGGAAATCGCAGGCAATTCAAGAAGCACGCAGAATTCGCAAAGCCTGGGCTCATTCGATCGCGGAGGCCGAATCCGAGGGATATCGGCTCATGGAACAAATTGAGTCTTACTTCGCAAAGGTAGCCTTAGAAACTACCGGAGGCGATTGGGTGGACTCTGATTTGATTGAAGGCGATGCACAGCCGTCTGAGTAGCAGCCTGAATCAAGTGCCAAGTGTGCTGATCTAAGTGTCCATAAACTTGGCTTACCATCTTCGTATCGGTATGTCCAAGCATTGCGGCAACGGTAGCGATCGGAGTACCGGATAAGAGAGCGTCGGTCGCGAACGTATGACGATAGGAATATGCCACAAGTCCCTTGATGCCGAGTTTCTCTCGCATGCGGCGCAGACGTAGGGCAATCGCGTCTTTTCTCCACGGCACACCTCGATCATTAAGGAAGAGATTTCCTTCGCGTTTCTCGGCAAGGATCCGAGACAAAGTCTGTAAGCAGGGAGAGAGTGGGACAACCAATGGCTTTCCCGTTTTCCCCTTGGTCTTGTGTTTAGTGAAAACCCACGCTTGGCCGTTATGGAAGATGTTCGCTTTAGAAACCTCCCGAATCTGTTGGGGTCTAGCTCCGCATCGAGAAGCGATCAAATAAAGTGCGAACGAACGAGACTTATTCGAAGACATTGCATCGAGGACAAGTCGCTTGTGTGTTTCATAATCTATAGTAGTGGTTCGTGGGGCAGGTTGCTCAAGCCTCATGTTGGCTGCGGGATTCTTCGAGATCATTCCTTCGTTCATCGCCCACCGAAGAGCTGAGCGGATGAGTTGCCCAGCATCTCGCTTAGCAGCGACACTCCAATATCGCGGAGGCTTATCCGCAGAAGCCTTGTTTTCATTCAGCCATCTGAGAATATCGCTACGACTGAGGGCTGATGCTTCGCGAAAGTCCCCAATCCACGCGATAAACTGTCGAACGTACCGGGCCACTTTAACATATCTCTCGGTCGATACCGTTGGCCGCAATTCGTCGAGGTATGCCAGCAGTACTCCCGAGACCGTCGCTTCTTCACCACTTGAAGTGGAGTATGCCAAGAGTTTTCGATACTCTTTCCAAGCGATCTCTTCGCTTTTCCCTAAAAAAACCTCCGTTTTGCCAGTTCGAAGGTACCAGCCATTACGACGTGAATTGAAATAAGGCTCTCTCATTGATTACCGCTTTCGAAAAGTTGCTAAACCATGAAGACGATGGCAAAATTATTCACTATAGTAGTGACAAGTCCGGTCACCTAGATTTGCGACCCGTCGTAAAAACGTCGTATAGCAAAACCGTTAGAATTGACTTGGCCAACGAAAACATTGTTGCCCCAGTAGCTCAGTTGGATAGAGCGCGGCTTTCCTAAAGCTGAGGTCACAGGTTCGAATCCTGTCTGGGGTATTGGGTTGATATGTAACCACCATCTGTCTGACCTGTCGGACCTGTCGGACCTGTCGGACCTGTCTGACACAAAACCGCGCGGACTATCGAATACAGGCACCCTTCTCTTCAAGCACGAATACCTATCGAGTGATCATCCATGCTGCCTACGGCTTGGACTCCAACGGCAACATGAACTTGATACACGCGGGCTTCTGAGCTGATATCGAGTGCCCCGTCGGCTTCAAAAAGCCTGTTGCACTGTCAATCCTAAAGGAATGAATCGTGTCGCTGTCTTGATTCTCCGCCAACAAATAAACACCCGTCGAATCCATGCGGAAGTTCCTCGGAGTCTTGCCTAACGTGGAAAAATTCTCCACCCGCACCGCCGCTCCATCCTTGGGACCCACCGCAAACAATGCAATCGTATCGTGCCCCCGATTCGATCCATACACAAATCGACCCGAGGGATGCACAAGCACCTCCGCTGTCGACCAACTCCCCTGCAATGAACTCTCTCCCACGGTCTTAACCGTCTGAATCTCCGTGAGCTTGCCAACTTGTGCATCCCAAGCCGCACTCGTCAATGTCATGTTCAACTCGTTAATCACATAAACGTTCTTGCCATTGGGATGAAAACTCAAATGCCTCGGCCCACTGCCGGGCGCTAAGTCAAACGACGGATTCGAACCAGGCACCAACCGCTTGGATTGTGAATCAAGCTGATAGACGAAAACTTTATCTGCACCCAAGTCCGAAACGAGAACCCAACGATCCGTCGGATCAACCATCGAACAGTGCGCATGTGGCTTCTCCTGTCGAGCTTGATTCGGCCCACTGCCTTGATGCTGCAAAGTCGACGACTCTTCATACAACCCTCCATCTGCTCGTATCGGAAACAACGATACCGATCCACTTCCGTAATTGGCCACAACGGCAAATCGACCTTGAGAATCAAGCGTCACATGACACGGTCCATTCCCTTGAACTCGCTCAACATTGATCAACTTCAAATCGGATAACTCACCTCGCTCATATGCGGCACGGTCAAACGCATAAGCCACAAGGCTCGCAGCACGCCCAGGGTCTTTGATGCCGGCATCTTTGTTACCGGGATCGTTGATGGCGGACTCTGCAACCGCATACAGCACATCAAGCTTCGGATGCAAAACGAAAAACGAAGCTCGCGTCTGTTTCGCCACAAGCTTCGGCTCAACCATCGAACCATCTGGATTAAGTCGGCTTGCATAAATCCCCGGCCCATAACCACCAATCCAAAAGGTCTGAGCTGCCGAACTCGATTCCTTCGAACGCGACTCCGTCGATGCAGCACCTTGCCCCACAGCAACACTACTTACCGAATCGATCGCTCCAACCCACAACATCGCAAAAGCGGCAATGACAAATGTTCTTAGACTCTCAAAACCGTACTGCGATTTGCTTATGGTTCGCGTGATGGACTTGGTCATGAATGTGTTTCCTCAAAGATGCATGGGCGTTTACTCTATGCCCTAAACTATACCGCCTAAGAGAACATGAAGTCTCTTGGCATACGATCAAGCTACTTTTATTGGGCGTTTTTAATCACGAAGTCGACGAGCTCTTTGCACTGAAAGAATCCTTCCCACATGTTGTGGCCTTGTCCAGCCGGAATCACTAACTCCATCGGGGCCCCTAACTTCTTGTACTGAGCTTGAACCGCTCCTGAGTTTGCTTCTAAAGGCACGATTTGATCCACATCCCCATGAATAGCAAACAACGGTACTTTCGCTTTTGCCAACACATCGATCCGATCAACGGGATTGAAACTCGATAACTTCGCTCGCAACTCGTCGGGAGTCAACTGATAAGCACCCGCAGCACGCTCAATACCCGGGTAGCTTGCAAGGCTACAGACGGGGTAAATCCCAGCCCACGCCGCGACTTGAGTGGGACGGCTGATCGCCCATGAAAGGGTTTGCAATCCACCTCGCGATCGCCCCAACAACACGGGCTTGGATGAATAACCCCGCCGAATCATTTCTGCATAAAACAGATCGAATACTCGATTCCCATCAGGGCTTCCATACGACTCTCCAGCATCGATTCCACCAACCGCAATGCCCGCTTGCTGAAACCGCTCGAACATCCATCGCTCTTCGGGACCAGGAAGATTCGGAAGGGTTGGTGCATACCACACCCAAGGCTTACTCGCTTCACGAAAAGCCCCCTTCGCGGGGATCACGAACGCTTCGCGCTCTTCCACGCGAAAGACTTCACCCGTTACTGGAAGCTTCTTCGCTGGCTCTTGGGCAACCCCTCTTTGGTCACCGATAAGACAACCTGCCAACACAAACGAGAATGCAACGATCAGCAAAGTACCAATCGATAGGCCGAATCGCGAAACGGGTCGCTGGGAGCTTGTAAGCAGAGGGCTGGTAAGCAGAGGGCTGGTAAGCGGACGCATGGTAAGTGACTGTCTCATCAAACTTTGGATTCCTTTGCGAGCGAAGAAGCGAATTGACCCCCGATGTCGTTCGACGATCAGTGGAGAGAGGTAGTTCGCGGCTATCGTACCCTGATTATACACGGGCACCCGCGCATCGATCACGCATGGGCTGTTGAACGAATTTTTAAGGATGTCGTGTGCGTTTCGCCGGGTGCGATCGCAACAGCGCGTCGTCGCACGTTTCCGGTCTCAATACAACACATCTTCAAATACTCGTCATCTCCGAAATCCTTCATCCGTTTTGATTTATCGATCCACGGATTCCAAACGATCGTCGATTCCGAGCCTTCGGAGTTGATATGGATGGTACGCTTCCATCCGGAATCGATCAACCGAATCTCCGATGCTTTACCTTCGTAGATCCGATCGGTCTCTTTCTCGAATGTAATCGCTTTGTATTCGGGTTGAAACTCGCTGGCCGTAAGCTGATCGAGGAAAGGGCAACTGCGCAAGTCACCTTCGATCCGTACCGACGCGATATCGCTAATTTGAAAATAGGTATGCAACGCCAGTTCGAACGATTGTAGTTTCGCCGAGGTATTGGTTACTGAAAACCCAGCGCGAAACATCTTCCCAAACCGGACTGTGTAGCCCAGTTCAAACGGTTCTTGGAAGAATTGGAATTCGATTTGTATGTCGTCTTCGACACGTCGCGAAGAAACTAACTCCCAGGCACTGATGCGAGCCCAACCGTGAGCAGGCAAACTCGGATCGCTTGGATGGGCACTGAACCATGGGAAGCAAATGGGAATTCCGCCACGGATCGGTTTACCGAATTCGAAAAGGGATTCCTGACTTAGGAAAAGAATCGGATGGGGCTCGCATGTCGGATGATATCGCGTGACATGCGCACCTTGAACGAAGAACTCACCGTCGCAGTGCTCGGTAGCAACCTGCCCTACAGTCAGTCCGCTTGGATGCTCAATAAAACGTAAGTTCTCGCCTATGGCGAACCGATGCGCCCTTTGCCCATTGGTCATAATTGCGCTCTTGCTGCTCAATCGAAGAAGTAGTCGGGGAAACTATCAGACGATTTTGGGCGTTTAGACGGGGTTGAATTCGGACGGATTGGGCGAATCCGAAGTCAGCCAATAGTTTATCACGAGATCGTTAAACATGTTAATCAATACTCTAACACACCGACACGCCCCGCGCCATTGATCAGACGCTCGAGCTGCGCAGCGTTTGCAATCGAAGCAAATCCCAACGATTCCAGAGTTTCCGGATCGACTTGGCATTGCAGATAGATGCTGCGCCTGGACTGCACGGAGCGAAGCAGGGCTGCGGGAAAAGCATCCTCGATGGGGCCACTGAGGAGCTCTTGAATCAACTCCGCGTCGGGCTCGTCCGAAGCCAACGAGCTGATCCCTTCGGTGGCGACCATGAGTTTATCGGCAACGACCACGATCCGCCCGGTAGGAGACAACCACTTTTCGGCGATCCAAGCCGCGCTGGCGACTTCGTCCCACCGCGTCCCACGCGACCCTTCGCTTAGGTCCGGAAGAATGATTCGAACGACGACAAGATCAAGAGCTTGTACTGCTGCCGATGTATGTTTACTGACGACCGCTTGCGAACAAGCTTGGGCGACACTTTCCGGATTGCCGGCTGCTAGCATCCCGACTTGGCCGTCGTGGTTGAGTACCACTCCTACGGTGAATTGTACGCCGAGCAACCAGCCTGTTTGCTGACTCCATGATCTTGTGGAACTCGCAGGGGACTGCATTAACCACTGCTTGGCATACTGAAGCTTCGTAGGGCCGTCAGCGAAAGCGGGCAGGACGACATACGGATCTGGGCCGCGAGGATCGCTCGGCTCAAGCCAACGGTAGATAGGAATCACAAAGTCCGCTTCGACTAGCTCTCGTTGCAAATACATCGGCTCTGCATTGTCAGAGGCAGCGATGTATTCGAGCGATTGCGGTTCGTCTGGCGAGTACACGACGACTCGTATTTCGTCGGATGAATCTCCAGCACTTGAATCTCCATCACTGTTCGCAGGATCGGTATCGCTCCCAACGGTCTCTCGTTGCCTAAGCTCCTCCTGGGAAACCAGCGATTTGCTCGGGTGATGATCCGCAAGCCACTTCGCAAGTTGCTTAGGGAACGCGTGATGATTCTCTGAAATCACAACCGTGATCGAAACGTTCTTGGGTTCAAGCTGCCGGATGAGCCAATCGAGGATTGGAGTCAAGATGCCAAAGGGGTTTGGCAAGTTATCATGCAATGCGATCACGAGTCGGTCGCCGGGCACAAACGCAAGATCGACGGATGGATAATCGAGCGGTTCGAGCAACGCTTGTACGGCCGCTTCGCTAAGCGCAATCGATGTATCGCAGATTGCGGATCGAAGTTGAATCAGCTCAGAATCGGATGTTGGTTTCATTGGGTAAGTAACTTTCGATACCAAGCTTCATGAGCTTGGACCATCGCGGGTACGGTGTGTTGTTGTTCGATTTTTGCTTTTGCGGCAAGGCTCAATTGATGCCTTCGCTCGGAATCATTGAGCAGATGATGCGAAATTCGCATGAGTCGATCGACGTCCCCCAAAGGGAACAGGATTCCGGTTTGCTCATTGTCGACTAAATCTTGATTTCCTGGAATGTCCGTTGCCAGAGTCACTACCCCGGCTTGCATGGCTTCGAGCAACACATTGGATTGTCCTTCATAAAGGCTGCCATTCCATAAAAGATCGGCGTGAGGAAGAATCTGTGCGGCATCGTCTCGGTGACCGACCAAATAGACTTCCCTCGCTGCGCGGATGTTATCGCGATACTCTTCGAGTCGCTGGCGTTCTGGGCCTTCTCCAATCACGACGTAGCTAATATCACCTCTTAACACCCGCAACATTTCTGCGGACCAAATCAGATCCTTGTACCCTTTCTGCGCCCAGAGTCGTCCGATCGAGAGGATCAACTTGTGATGTAACGGAATACCAAGTCTTCGGAATGCTTCTTCGCGCGTGATATCTTTTGCCGGATCGCGGGGAGGAATCCCGTTGGGAATTACGGTAAAGTTCGAGCGCGCGATCCCCTTGGAATCATAGAAATCGACAACGCCTTGGCTGTTGGTCGAGATTCCTTGGGTCCGTTTCGCCAGGAATCGATCGATGGAGAGTTGCCAAGTACCTTTCCAGGGGTCTACTGAGCGTTCCGAGCCGACGACAGCTCGCACTCCAGCGGCCTTCGCAGCCGATCGACCATACGCATTAGCCGCAAAGAGCCACGTGTGGACTATATCAGGCTTAAGCTTCTTGAGCTTACTGTAGAGTTTGTACCACGCGATTGGATCGCCAGTAGCATGCTTACCGATCACATCGACATTCACACCCGCTGCGCGAAATTCAGATTCAAGCGGCCCTGATCGCGTCAACACGATGACAGTGGTATCGAAAGTAGAAGGGTCCAAACCTTTAGCTAGAAGCGAGAGCTGTTTCTCTGCACCTCCTCGCTCGAGGGTCGGGATGATCAAACAGAGCTTGATGCGGTTTTGAGAACTCACAAGTTGCCCCGCTGCCTCGCAGTGATATTCGTAAAAACTTCTCTCCAGCGATCTAGAGCGTGCTCGAAAGGATAATGCCGTTGGAAGAAATTGCGTAGCCCAATCGCTTCGTTCCCCCACTGGTCTCGATGTCCAATCCAATCGTGAAATTGGGTAGTAAGGCTCTCCGCCGAATAATAGGTCTTGAGCAGCGGTGTGCTTGGCATCCACTCCAAGGTCGCGGACGATTCCGCAACAATCGTAGGTACAGCCGCTTGGAGCAACAAATTCGTGGAGTATTGCAGCGACTGCTCTGGATTGGAAACAATGGCTATATCGGCGGCTTGGACCAAATCATCGAGCACATCGAAACCATCAAACAGAAGAATTTCTCGATGCCAACCGCGAAGTTTGATCCATTCAAAGATTTGCGAAGTTTCTTGTCGTATCCCCACCAACCAGAGCCGAATGGGATGTCCTCGGTCGAGCAAATCACAAGTGGATTTCAGAACCGGTTGCAACTGCGGAAAAGAGGAATCACCGAAGTGGATCGCCAAGTCGGTAAATCCAGGGATGACCAAATCGCTCGATGCATGAAACAACGCATGCCCCGCGAATTCCCGCTCCTCTTTCGACCGATGAATCCGAAGGCTGACTAAATCGGGAATCACCGAAATGCTCGCTGGCCGGATCCCTTGCTCGGCAAGTTGCCGACTTGTGTTTGCCGATGGGGTCACAAGCGCATGGCATTGCCGCAAGGCATGATCGATCGAGGGTGTCATCGCCCCGAAACCGCGAGGCCGAGCACTCAACTGAAAGTCGCTTGGGACCCGCGCGATCGCAGGCAAGAGAAGGTTCTTGCATTTCGCGATGAAGGTCGCGAGCAATCCGTCGGCAGCATCGAAGTAAACAGCGTCAAAGGATGAAGCATGCTTGTGAACCCATGCTGCCACGCTGCGATGAAAAGCTCCCTCGTTCCATTGTGAGTTCGGAGGTGGGACCAATCGATGTACTTGTGCACCTCGCAAGTTCGCTTGGGTTGGCCAAGCCTTATTCCAGCGAGCCGTCACAATCTGCACGTCGACCCCAAGAGATTTCCAATGATCGATCCAGTGCATCAACCGCATGCACGCTTCATCGACCACCGGCCAATACTTGCGAGTTACCACCAGCAATCGCAGAGGTAGCGTCGGACTATTGCTCTTGGTTCCCTGCTGCTCGACCACTGCCATCGCTCACCTCGATTGAGCGTTGGGTTCGATACGGCGGGAATGCTCCTCAAGATCAGCTTGCTCCATCACAGCGACAAACGGCAGATTGCGATAGAAGTCATCGTAGTCGAGTCCGTATCCGACAACGAACTCATTCGGGATCTTAAAGACGCTATGGTCTGGTTCCATTGCGACTTGAGCCGTCCCTTGCTTATTGAGAAATACAGCCGTCTTGAGCGAGCGAGGCTGAAGCGACGCAAGGCGATTGCTGACTTCGGCAAGCGTTTTCCCGGTGTCGAAAATATCATCGATCAGCAGAACATCGCGACCTTGAATATCGAGTCGCTCGAGTTCTTCGACGTGCAGGTCACCGGAGGTTACACCACCCCGGTAGGACGAAGCGCGAATCAAGCTAATCCGCAGTGGCATATCAAGACAACGGACCAGATCCGCAAGCATCACGATCGAGCCGGTCATAATCGCCACAACCGTGATTGGGTTTTGTCCGTACTCGCGGCGAAGGGTAGAGCCAAGCTGCTCGATCCCTTGTCGGATCGTCTCTTGATCGAAAAGTATTTTCATGAACGCATGAGATAGTTAAAGGACTCGTTAGCGGATGATCCAGAGTTGCTCGTACGTTCGCAACAACAGGACATCATCGGCGGGGACAAGGGTCGATCGAACAGCGGCATCCGTCGAGATCGTCGCAAGCTTGCGGTAAGCTTCGCTCGCTTGCAGTACTGTTACTTCCCCAGTGTCGGAGACATTGACCAAACGATCGCCGATGAGGATCGGTGAAGAGAAAAAGTTTCCACCGACCCGTTCGCTCCATCGAACAGTACCGTCACTTAATCGAACACACGAGACGACTCCTGCATCCGACCACAAGAACAACAAGTCATTTGCTGCTACTGGAGTGGGAACGTAAGGGGCAGCTCGCTGAATGCGAAACCTTTCTTGTTTCGATTCCATATCATATGCGACCAACAAGTTATCCCGTCCGCCACCCGAGCCGTGTGTTGCGATTGCAAGTGGGCCGGCAAGAACCGTCGAAGAGCATACTCGCTGCTTGAAACAATCGTGGTTCCACGAGATCTCTCCCGTTTGTGGATCCATCCCAAAAATACCTAACCCGGTCGTCGCACAGACGAGCTCTTTTTTACCATCAGGTAGAACCCGTACGTTCGGCAATCCATAACAGACTCGCTTCGTCGGTAGCTTCTTCTCCCAAATCGTCTCGCCGGTAGTTCGGCTGAGCGCAAGCATTCGGTCTTCCCCCGGCGCAACTCCTGGTTCAAGCTCTTCCGCGTCTTGGCTATCGAGCAAAATGACTTTGTCATCGACCAGGATTGGAGAAGTCGCAAAGCCGTGTTGCGAAACGTAACGACCGAAATCGCGAGACCATTTTTCTTGGCCATCGTGAGAGAAGTGTTTGACAACTACATGCTCCGGGTCAGCCCAAGCGACGTAGATACCGTCTTGATCGACCGCAGGGGTGGATGAAGCGTACGTGCTGAATTGATGAAGCTTGTGTTTCGACGAAGGGAACTCTTCGGTCCATGCGATGTTGCTAGGAGCCGCATCGGTAGGAAGATCGACAGCAATGACGTAGCGAGTAGCATTCTCGGGATTAGCGGAGAGCAAATACGCCCGACGAGGTTGCTGCTGCGAACTCCAAATCACTGGAGAGCCGTTTCCGATGCCGGGAAGATCGAGTTTCGTAACCGCTTCGTCTTTCCATGGCACTGCGACACGGCATTTTGGGAAGAAGCCTGTACCGTCATCACCGCGAAAACGGGTCGCCCCTAATGTTGTTGCAGCAGCCGGGTCTTGGGCGTTCACCGCAGGAGAGACTTCTCCCCAACAGAAGCACGCGGCGAGGATCAGCGCACGCTTAGCAGTCCCAAAGAAAACTTGGCCAGCGATAGGGCTTAGAGGACTCATAAGGGGGAGTACTTTCGTAGTGGTTCTATTGCGGTTCAGTTCGCAGTGGAGCTTTTGATTGCTCTTGCAGTGGCGTTCGAAGTGCGAGTGGAGTGGCGAGGATGCATTGGCAAGTTTGCTGCGTTTGGGTTAATGCAAAGTCGCCGTAAAAATCGCCGTGAGAGTTGCCATCAAAGTTGCCGTAGCGGCAACGCAATCTTTAGCCTTGGGGAAACATCCGAACGCCGACGCTCAGGAGGATATTCGCATAGCGCTGCGTATCGCCGGTTTGGACGGTAAGTACGTGGTCTTGGGTTGCGACCGCTTCGTAGAACTCCCACTTCTCGATAGGTTTCAGATCGAGGTCGAGCCCGGAGTTTTTGATCGTCTTGCGATACTCGGACCAGACCGGCGGGTCGGATTCGAGAGCGTAAGGCCCTGTCTTTTCGGTCATCATGACCGAAATCGCTTCGATGGGGATTGCGGACAAGATCGCTTGCAGGACTTGATCGCAGGTAACCAATCCGGGCATGAGGTTCAAGCTAACGAGTTCGCAGCGGGGACCTCGTTTGCTGGAAGCTGGGTAGTTTCCATCAGCGATCAAGATCGTCGCATGGTGACCGGCTTCGCCCAAGATACGGGAGATAGTTGGGTGGATAAGTTTGCTTGTGAGCATAGTCGTTTTAGCGGGTGGATTAGGATTTCAGGGTGGGGAATTGATTGGCAATTGATATGGAATAGAGGAAGACTTCTGCGGAGATTTCCCTTCGACGAGTTTCCCGCAGCGAGACTTCAAAGGAGCAAGCAGTGTAATCCATGGAGGCGCGGGGGGAAAACGGGGAGGTTAAAAACGGGTTGTGGGTGGGTCTGGGTAGGATTTTGGGAAACTGCGAGGAATGGCGAGTTGGTAACGGAGGATTGAGCAAGCTAGCATTCCCAATTTTGACGACTGTAACGAGAAAAACTCTGATTCGTCGAACGTTTGATACCGGACGTGCCGATAAATCCGCTGGTATAGGGTATTCCTGCCATTCCAATTGACGGGATGGAGACGGAGGAACCGGTTGCAATCGCACTGGAGTGAAATCGATGAGGCTCTTCAAAGGCTGGAAACTTACTTTGATGGCGAGCATGGCCCTGGCTGGGTCGAGCGGACAGGGAATGGCGCAGAAGCCTGGTAGCTGGGGGACGAATAAATCCCCAGCATCGGGTGGCCAAGTAGCGATGCCAGTCAGTTACGTGGAGCAAGACGCACCCGTAACGGGCTTGCCGCTAGGAGGGATTCCGGCGGAAGCGTATTCGGTGGGCGGTGTGCCTGCCGGAACGTTACCAGCATCGATGAATCCGGCCATGGAAGGGGTGCCGATGGTTGGCGCTGACCCAATGATGGGCGGCCCAGGCATGGGTGCTCCAATGATGGGCGGCCCAGGCATGATGGGTGGTCCAATGGACCCTGCCATGATGGGCGGACCTGGCATGATGGGCGGACCTGGCATGATGGGCGGACCTGGCATGATGGGACCGGGAATGATGGATCCGGGGATGATGGGACCCGGCATGCCACCACCCCCCTGCCCTGAGTGCGGCGGACCTTGCCCAGGTTGCGGCGGAGCCCACGTCGACCGATTCGGTCGCAGTCCCTTCGGGCTGTTCGGGAACTGCCGTGGAATCCTCGCTGGACTTCCTGCGCTGTTCATTCCTTACGGCGAAGGTGGAATCGCAAGTCAACGCTGGTTCGACGCTTCGCTCGAAGGGATCGGCTTGCAACGGACTTCAGGTGGCTCTGGCTTTGCCGTCTCTTCGCTCGGTGCGAACTCCGGCAACTATGTGCTTACCACGGACAACGTTGCTCCCGATGGGATGCAAGCTGGCTTAGCAGCACAAATCAACGTACAAGTCGGTCCAGGTTCGAACCTTGAGTTCGGTTACTTTGGAATCCTAGATCCTTCGGATGCATATGCCGAAGCTCGAAGTGCCAACGCGAACCTCTACAGCTTCATCAGCAACTTCGGTACTTTGCCAGCAGGCGGCTTCGATGATTCGGACCGTTCCTTCTTGCACACACTCGATTACCGATCGGAACTTCATAACGGTGAGATCAGTATTCGCCGTCGTTGGGCCGAACCAGCAGGATACTTCCAAGGAAGCTTCTTGACCGGTGTGAGATACTTAGATTTGGATGAAGGTTCACGGTTCACTGCTACCGGTGAGAATAACAACGGTGCAGCAAACAACGGACTTCGCTTCTTCGATTACAACGTAGCGACCCGCAACGCGTTGGTCGGTTGGCAAGTCGGTGGAGACCTGTGGTACAACTTCTTGCCTGGTATCAAGCTTGGGGTCGAACTCAAGACTGGTATCTACAACAACCGCTCGGAACAAGAGACGTCGATCTATGCAAACTCGCTTCCAGCTTTCGGTATCCCCGAAATTCGCGAGCGAGTTCTGGATAACCGCACGGCTTACATCACCCAGCTTTCACCGCAGATGGTCTATCGCCTGAACCAATCGTTTGCTTTGCGATCGTCGTACCAAGTCCTTTGGATCGACAACGTAGCACTCGCAGGGGATAACTTCAACGGCGCTCCACCTTCCTTGTTCTTGCCAGGAAGTGCTCGGCAACCATTCATCAACAACAACTCCGATGTGGTGTACCAAGGGTTCACCATCGGTGGAGAATTCATGTGGTAGTTCGCTACCGCAAAGACTCCTTCCGCAACGCGATCACCTAACAAGTTTGATCGCGAAGCGGAATGCAAGTTGACAACTTCCGAAAGCCTGCCACACCCGGCAGGCTTTTTTCATTGGGGTTTGCTGGGCTCCACCAATGGAATTGCCAACATATCTGGATGAGGTTCGATGTCTGCTCGGTGAGCTTCCATACGCTCGAGCAACTTCGATACGACTTCGGGATACTTCTCCGCCACGTTGTGCCGTTCGCTGACGTCTCTCTCGACGTGATACAACTCCGGTGCTTCCAAAGCGACCTCTTTGCCATAATTCACAGGCTCTCGCATCTTGACGTGAAGCTTCCAAGCTCCCTGACGGATCGCATGCAATTGCGCATTGGTCCAGTAGAACATTTCCGTTCGCGGATTCCCTTGGCCGCCAAGCAACACTGGCGAAAGATCGCAACTATCAAGCTTGCGATCCCGTGGTAACTGTGCGCCACTGAGCGATGCGAAGGTTGCCATCAGGTCCAGCGTCGAACCGAGTGCAGGCTGCACCCCTGGAGGGATTTTCCCTGGCCATCGAAAAATCGTCGGGACTCGCATCCCTCCTTCAAACGTCGTTCCCTTGCCACCTCGCAAAGGCCCTGCAGATCCTCCATGCGTCTCGAAGGACAACCAAGGTCCATTATCTGAAGAGAAGACAACCACCGTTCGCTCGTCGATTTCGCATTCTTGAAGCGCATCGAGAACCCGACCGACGCTTGCGTCGATCTCTTCGATCACATCGCCGTACAGACCGGCTGCTGAGAGCCCTCGTCGCTCCTCAGAGACGAACAGCGGAATATGTGGCATAGAATGGGGCAGATAAAGAAAGAACGGTTGCGATCGATGCTTGCGAATAAACGCGACGGCTTCGTCGGCATATCGACGCGTGATCGTGTTCTGGTCGGCTGGACGCTCGATGACTTGATCACCACGCATCAACGGAACATTGTAGTGCGCGATTTCGGGATAGTACTGTGCATCTTTCACGACCTCCGCGCGATAACCAGGTCCGGCTACCTTGTCCATGTCGTTCGAATATGGGATGCCGAAGTACTCATCGAAGCCCTGGCGACCCGGCAAGTACTTCGGTAGATGACCGAGGTGCCATTTGCCGACAATTCCGGTCGCGTACCCTTGCGATTGAAGCATCTCCGCAAGAGTTACTTCTTCTAGGGGTAGCCCACCTCCTGAATTCGGAAACAATACCCCTCTTGGACTCGACATGCCATTACGAATCGGATAACGACCTGTCATCAAAGCCGCTCGGCTCGGAGTACACACCGGAGCTGCCACATAGAACTGCGTCCATCTCTGGCCTTGCGCCGCCATGCGATCGAGATTCGGGGTTCGGATGATCGGATTGCCAAAGCAACCCAGGTCCCCCCATCCAAGATCATCGCAAAAGATGACGATGAAGTTGGGTTTATCGAAGTTGGGCTTGTCGAGATTGGGCTTATCGAGATTGGGCTTGTCCGACGTCGCTGAGACAGGCTCGGTCGTTTGACCAAGGGCAGGCTCGATCGCTTGAGCGTGGGCTGGCTCAGTCGCTTGACCCAATCCACCTAAGGCCACAGCAAACAATCCGACGAGGGTGCAGAAGCAAAGAAGTTGCACGATCTCGAAATGTCTCGAACACCAAGGACGTTGATTCATTCGCTTTTGCCTTATCAAGTTGAAATTGCGTTTGGATAGACATCAAGCCGTACAGAGCAAGCCGTACAGTTCAAGCCCTACAGATCAAGCCGTACTGCCTTGCAGCAATCAGGGCTGCGAGCAGTATACCGTTCCTCAAACGTACCAACCGCGAAAAAATCTCCCACCCACTCTTGACGCCTACCGCACTGGTGTAATACTTAACTAGAACACCAGTCCAATTACTTTGGAGGGCTTAGGCTATGTTTTTCTCGATCGATCCAAGCAATGGGATCGCGATATACGAGCAGATTGTCCGGCAAGTGAAATTTGCCGTCGCCGACGGCGTGCTTATTCCCGGTCAGCTTCTACCCAGCGTACGCGCTCTGAGCGTACAGCTTGCGGTTAACCCCAACACGGTCGCGAAAGCATTTCAGTTGCTTCAGTCCGATGGGATTACCGAGTCGCTGCGAGGCCGAGGACTTGCGATCTGCTCCGATGCGGTTGTGGTTTGTAAACAAGCTCGACGTGCCCTTCTCGAAGAGCGGGTTCGTTCGGCGATCAGCGAAGCCCTTCATGGAGGGTTGAGCACGAAGGAGGTCCGTCGTCTGATGCTCGAGCAACTCGACCGGCTCGATGGCAACGTCGCGACAGTTGGCTCCACAATGACGGATACAGAACCTGCATAAATGCTTGCTGGTTCACAACACCTACCACCCGTCTTCTTTATCTCATCATCTCAACTAGCACTCATCTTCTCAATTAGCAAATTATTTCTGCTGGGAGGTTCGCGATGAACGATGTCATCCAAATCGATGGTTTGAAAATGCACTTCCGTGGCTGCGATGCGCTCAATGGTGTGAACCTGCGCGTCCCCGCCGGTACCGTGATGGCTTTGCTCGGCGAGAACGGAGCTGGCAAGACCACGATGATCCGCATCATGACGGGCTTCCAAGCTCCCACGGAGGGAAGTTGCCGCATCTTGGGGCTTGACCCGACAAACCGCGCCCAAGCCCTCGATTTGCGCAAACGTGTCGGCTATGTATCCGATGCACCGGCTTTGTACGACTGGATGAGCATCGGAGAAATCGGATGGTTCACCGCGTCGTTTTACCCGAATGGGTTCAAAGAGCGTTATCAAGATCTGATCGCACGGTACGACTTGCCAATCGGGCGAAAAATCAAACAGTTGAGCAAAGGGCAGCGGTCCAAAGTCGCCTTATCCCTCGCATTGGCACACGATCCTGAACTGCTGATTCTCGATGAGCCGACTTCTGGATTGGATCCGATTGTGCGTCGAGAGTTTCTCGAAAGCATGATTAACGTTGCTGCCACCGGTCGGACGGTCTTCTTGTCGAGTCACCAAATCGCTGAAATCGAACGTGTTGCCGATGAAATCGCGATAATGCACAAAGGCAAACTGCAATTGGTCGGGCCTTTGGATGAACTCAGAGATTCAATTTCAATGGTAACGGTATCGCTGAGCGACCCTCTGATCGCTTTGGAAGATCCCCCTGAGCCTTCTCGTATTCTCGCGGAGATCAGCGAAGGTCGTCAGAAACAGTTGGTAGTGCAATCCGATGGGCACTCCGCTTCGGACTTCTGGCGCAAAGCTCCTGGAGTGCTCAGCGCCGAGTGCCGACCTGCTTCTCTCGAAGAACTATTCGTCGCTTGCACTCGCGGCGACAGCATTTACAAGCGGCAATCCTCAGACTCGGCAAACCGAACCTCGAAGAACATGGAGGCCAGCCAATCATGAGCAAGGATCCATCAACGGACTCGGCAAAGGGACTGTGGCTTCCTCCTTTACTATGGAAGGAAATCAAACAGACCACCCCACTGATCACGATGATCCTATGCAGTGGCATAGCGCTCACTCTGGTCGTGTTGTTGTTTGAAGCGTTCGCGGGCAAGCTTACTGCGTCCAATTGGGACCGTGGGCATTGGTTGCCTTATGTTGCCCTACCGATGTTCTTTGCGACCGGAGTGGGAGTCTTACTTGTAGGTAGCGAGAAAGAAAATCGGACGCTGCTATGGCTTCGATCCCTGCCGATATCCTCCCGGGATATCGCTTGGAACAAAATCGTTGCGATGCTGATCACCCTAGTTTTTGTCTGGGTCGCAGCCTTCGCCATCTTCTGCTTCGCGGGACTGTGCCACGGCGCTTGGCCTTTCTCTAGCTCATTGTCCGCATCGGGATCACTCGGGAACGATCCGAGTAACCTTTGGTTGCTTCCAAACTACTTGATGGTATCGCTCTTCTTGGCCTTCGCCGGATTTGCACTCGCTTGGCGATTCGAGTCCCCGCTGGTCGCTTTGGTGATGATCGTCCCGGTGGCTTTGTCAGTATGGCTTGCAGCCTACGGTATTTCCGAATTGCTCGACACAGGTGCCGGTTACTTACGCGATAGGATGGAAAACAGTACTTACCTAGGGCTGCTTGTCCTGGGGACCGGCTACTTTGTGATCGACGGTTGGCGCACAAGCCAACGCCAACTCAGTGCGAACCCCCATTCGACTTCTTGGTTGGCTCGTCTGTGGCAAGCTATCCCTTGGGGGGCTTCAAGCGATAGCCGAGCGATTGCTGAACGAGGTTCCAAGTCTTTGCAACAACCGGTCGTCACACCGATGGCCGGCATGTTATGGCAAACCTATCGTCAACATCGCTGGTGGTGGACCGCCTTCTTCGTCTTTTGCGCCATCGGTGTAGCTATCTCTGCCAGAATTCCGAATGACTTGGATTTCAACAATACGGGGCGAATATCTAAATTCGAAGAACAAATCGCTGCACCTTGGCTGTACTTCGCCGCAGTCGCCATATCGTGGCTTGGCGTTTTCGCTTTCCAAGGTGACAACCTGCGGGAGCGGGCCAGGTTTTATGCCGATCGAGGCGTATCGCCCAAGTGGCTCTGGGTGACGCGGCACTGGATCCCGATTCTGCTGCTCGTTGGTTTGACTGCCATCCGCACCCTCGCACGCTTGAACGCCGAACTTCCTTACCAAAGTTTCTCGCTAGCGATGCTGGTCATGGACTCCTGCCGGTTCTTCGCAATCGCACTTGCTATTTACGCTGTAGGCCAATGGGTCTCGCACTTGCTCAACAGCCCGGTCATCGCGACTATCGTAGCAAGCGTCAGTGCCAACGCGATGCTCTTATACTGCATCTTCGCATTGATTCCGATGGAAGCTCCTTGGTGGTTGATGCCAGTCCCATTCGTAGCACTCCTCGCTGCAACCTATTGGTTGATGCAAGACTGGATGGAGAGAAAATTCAACTGGCAGTTCAAAGCTAAACATGCAGCGTTTGCCTTTGTAGGTTTGCTGATCCCAATCATCCCCGGGATTGTGCGAATGGCAACACTTCCCAATATCTCTTCAAGCCTTCGATCGGAACTTACTGCGCTCTCTCGCGCTGAGTCTCTTCACGCTATCACAAGCAATCGGGCTATCAGAGAGATGCCGCCATCGTTCTTCAGTCCACCCCAAGAGTTCGACCAAGCCATCGGCGCATTCGGTAACAATGAAGCTTTGCATCGCGACCTGCGAGCGAATCTAATTCAGCCTGGCTGGGATATCGCTACCTACCAACGCTGGATCGATTTCGGTGGCATCAAACTGTGTACCTCTGAAATCCTCGCATTGCGAAACGAAATCGAGTATCTCGAAGGTACCACCGACTCGCAGAAAGTCGAAGCGATCAAGCAGTACCAAGCGATCCTGAGGAATCTCCCGAAATTCATCCGCGAACTTCGAGGCTCACAAATCCTTCGCTTTTGCGATGATGCAGAAGAGCTTGAAATAGCACTTCTCAACGAATGCCGACACCCGAAGAATCGGGAACGTATGGGAGAGACGCTTTACGCTCAGTTGGTTCAACTGCTGTGCGAAAGCGATCAACGGGACCGTGCCCGGCGAATCGCACTCGCCAATGCTTGGAATTCAAATACGTCAGAGGTTCGCCTCGCTGGTAAAAATTCGAACAAAACCCCAGACATTTTCGGTGGCTATAGCAGCTACGTGATTGGTAGTTACGGAGCCAACGAGAATTTGGCGAACGTGTCTTTTATCACCACGATGCGGATGCTTCGAAGTCGAGGTGTCTTCACACAAGATGTATGGGACCTGCTCAACCTAGACAAGAAAGATGAACGCCATGCGATGCGCAAGAAGATAGCGTCGAACCTTGGCTACTATTACACCCCTTCAGACGTCTACGGCGACCTTATTGCGCTTAGCAACACCCCTACGATTGCAGTTCCATGCAAGCACTGGCGCGGTGACTGGGAGTTCATCGCCAAGGAACTCAGTACAACCCTAACTGCTCAATCGACGAAAGCACCGGAGGTGGAAAATGAGTAATCCAAACGTCCGTGGTCAACAATCCAGTCGTAGCGAAGTGGCGGCTAAAGCGGTGCAACCACATGCAACCCCAGCGCACACCCCAGTGTGGATGTGGAGTCTGCTTACGGTAAGCACCCTTGCAGTCCTAGCAATGCTGCTTGGCCTCTGGTGGTTTATCCAAGGCGAAGTCGCGGCAAGCCGTGAACTCGCTGCGCGAGTCGAAGAATCTCAAGCTGCCTTTCGACAATTTATCGATGGGTCTCCGAATATCGTTGATCACATGGAAAAGCACACTTCCAAGAAGGATTCACAGGCTTGGATCGATCTAAACGCAAATCTGAGCAGTCGGTATATCAAAAACCAGCTCGATACTTTGTTCGTGCGTCAAGATGCCGAAAAAACCGATGACCAACCCCGAGTCGCTTGGGCTGCTCACCCGGACTTGGTCACGAAGTTCGTCGCAAAGCACCAAGGAGTAATTCGCAAGATTGAGGAGCTATGCGAAAGCGACGAAAAGGTTTTTATCCCCGTCCTAGAAAACGGCCCGAATACGTTGATCGATATCGATTACAGAGAAGCAACCCGCATCGTCTTTCTCGGATTGATCCAAGCGATCGCGGATCGCGATGCACCATTAGTCGATTGTCGCTTGCATACGATTGATCGGTTGCAATCCAAGTTTAATTACGTAGGGTTGCCTTCTTCAAGCTCGGAATTGATCAATGGGCTTCATATCGCCCTCGATGCGAAACTTCTCTCCTCGGAGCAACGCCGGTACTGGAGCGATAGGATAACGGAATCCAAAGCGAGGGCTGCTTCGAATAGGACTCAGCAAGTGGTCGATGCGTCGAGCTCTATAATGGATTTTGCAAATCTTAAAACAATGATCCCGGGGAATCTTCTACCAACGATGAAAGTGAATCTCCTTCGCAGCATCGTCTCCGATAGGATCATTCGCAGAAACGCTGGCAACTCGGCAGTCGAAAGATGGACTCGCTATTACAACGATACCTTCGACTGC
>Ga0114977_10000456_pt1 | contig 27222 bp, 21 predicted proteins | sample S_130805_MF_Meta_FD_87026 | JGI IMG/M metagenome (GOLD analysis project Ga0114977, IMG submission 87026) | Freshwater microbial communities from Lake Simoncouche, Canada to study carbon cycling - S_130805_MF_MetaG | ecosystem: Environmental > Aquatic > Freshwater > Lake | place: Lake...
TCCGATTGCAAATCGCCGGATTCCACTCGCTCTACCAAACCGCGGCAACCTTGGGTAATAATTTCAATGTCACCGGCATACTTTTCCACCAAAGCGGCGAAACGCGACCTTTCTAAGGTACCAATGGTGGCGAGCACGCCAACTACGCCACTGAGTGTGGCAGCAACGGCCGGCTTGACCGCTGGTTCCATCGCGATAATCGGTAAGCTATATTTTTCGCGGAGAATTTGCGCGGCAGCAGCGGTCGCCGTATTGCAGGCAATCACAATCGCCTCGGCACCTTGCTCAATCAAAAATTGCGTCAGTTTTAGCGAGCGCGATTCAATATCAGCCGGCGTTTTATCGCCATAAGGCACGTGGGCAGAATCGGCGACATAAATCAGTCGCGCGTCCGGCAGCGTTTCCCGAATGTGTTGCAACACGGAAAGTCCGCCGACTCCAGAATCAAAAACACCAATGGTTCTCGACATACGCACTTTCCCTTAATTGCGCCCGCCTACAATAAACTTACGCGGTTAGCCCTTGATCGCGCAAATATTCTTCGTAAGTACCATGGTAATCGGTCACGCCTTTATCGCTAATTTCAATAATGCGAGTGGCCAATGACGACACAAATTCGCGGTCATGGCTGACAAAAATGAGCGTGCCTTTATATTCAAGCAAGGCTGTGTTGAGCGATTCGATCGACTCCATATCCATGTGATTGGTTGGCTCGTCCATCAGCAACACGTTCGGTTTTTGCAACATCAATTTACCGAACATCATCCGACCTTTTTCACCACCGGATAGCACCTTCACGCCCTTTTTGACGTCGTCGCCAGAAAACAACAGCCGTCCCAGCGTGCTACGTACGGTTTGGTCATCGTCATGCGGGCCACGACAATCGGTCATCCATTCGGTGAGCGAAATAGCGTGTTCAAATTCGTAATTATGATCCTGCGCGTAATAGCCAATTTTGGCTTTATCGGTCCATTTAATGATGCCGGTATCTTGCTCTAAATCGCCATACAAACAGCGCAGAAGCGTGGTTTTACCAACCCCGTTCGGACCAATAATCGCCACTTTATCGCCTGCATCAATACGGAAATTTACATTGGAAAACAGCACCCTATCAAATCCTTTGGCCATGTGCTGCACTTCCACCGCCGTGCGATGGAGTTTTTCGCGCTCGTCATATTCAAAACGAATAAACGGATATTGGCGGCTCGATGGTTTGATATCTTCCACTTTAATTTTGTCGATTTGCCGTGCGCGCGACGTCGCCTGTTTCGCTTTCGACGCATTGGCCGAGAAACGCGCCACGAAGGCTTTCAGTTCAACAATTTTCTCTTTAGCTTTGGCGTTATCAGATTGTTGCTGGTCGCGTGCTTGCGTTGACGCCATCATATAATCATCATAAGTACCAGGATAAATGGTGATTTTTCCAAAATCTAAATCCGCCATGTGGGTGCAAACGCTATTTAGAAAATGTCGATCGTGGGAAATAATCACCATCGTGCAATTGCGCGCATTCAGCACATCTTCCAACCAGCGAATGGTATTGATGTCCAAGTTATTGGTCGGTTCGTCCAGCAACAAAATTTCTGGATCAGAAAATAAAGCCTGCGCCAACAGCACGCGCAATTTAAAACCCGGCGCCACTTCACGCATCGGACCTTGATGCAAATTAATCGGAATGCCGACGCCCAGCAGCAATTCTCCGGCGCGCGCTTCAGCGGTGTAACCGTCAAATTCTGCAAACGCAGCTTCCAAATCAGCGGCGCGCATATAATCTTCTTCCGACGCATCGGGATTGGCATAAATCGCATCGCGCGCGCTCATTGCTTCCCACATTTCGTCGTGGCCCATCAGCACCACGTCCAACACGCGATTGTCTTCAAAAGCGAATTGATCTTGACGCAATTTACCCAAACGTTCAGTTTTATCCAGCATCACTTCACCGGATGATTGTTCCAAATCGCGACCTAAGATTTTCATGAAAGTGGATTTGCCGCAACCGTTGGCGCCGATTAAACCGTAGCGGTTACCATCGCCAAATTTAACGGAAACATTTTCGAATAAGGGCTTGGCGCCGAATTGCATGGTGATATTTGCAGTGGAAAGCATGATATTGCCTTAAAAAATAAGGCGCGCATTCTACCACTGCACGGCCGTTTGGCCGCCGTCCTTCTGAATTCGTTGCTAGCAATTTTTTACATCAAAAATTCGACTCTCAGTAAAAAGTGAATGTCGGGCTTTTTTGTTGCCCGCAAACAGCTAAAATGGTCACCTTAACTTCTCGCGTAGACATCATGGTTCCTCGTCTTACTACCGCCTTGAAAGGCCCGTTACTAGATTTAGAGCAACGGATACTTACCGCGCAACCGAGTATTGAACATTGGTTCCGCCGACAATGGTTGGATCACACACCCCCGTTTTATTCATCGGTTGATTTGCGTAACAGCGGTTTTAAGCTGGCGCCGGTCGACACCAATTTATTTCCGGGAGGCTTTAATAATCTGAATCCAGATTTCTTGCCGCTGTGCGTGCTCGCTATGCAAGCTGCGGTGGAGAAGATTTGTCCAGAAGCGCGCGGCGTTTTATTGATTCCAGAAAATCACACTCGAAACCAGTTTTATCTGCAAAACGTCGCGCAGTTGGTGACTATTTTGAAGCAAGCCGGCATGCGCGTTCGCGTGGGTTCCTTGCTGCCAGAAATCACCGAGCCGACCACGCTAACGTTAACAAATGGTCAATCGCTCACGCTGGAACCGCTGGTGCGTAGCGGCAATCGACTGGGCGTGGCCGATTTTGATCCTTGCGTTATTTTGCTCAACAACGACCTTTCGTCCGGCGCGCCCGACATTTTAAAAAATCTCGAACAAACTGTTTTGCCACCGCTGGCGGCGGGTTGGCACACGCGCCGTAAATCTCAGCATTTTGCCGCTTACCATCGAGTTGCCGCGCAATTTTCTGAACTCATTGGGATTGATCCTTGGTTAATTGATCCGCATTTTGACGTGTGCAGCCAAATCAATTTCCACGAACGGATTGGCGAAGAATGTCTGGCGGCAAAAGTAGATGACGTGCTGCAAAAAATTCGCACGAAATATACCGAATATGGCGTTAAAAATGATCCCTTCGTTATCGTAAAAGCCGACGCCGGCACTTATGGTATGGGCATCATGACAGTGAAAGATGGCAGCGAAGTGCGCGATTTAAACCGCAAGCAACGCAATAAAATGGCGGTCATTAAAGAAGGGCAACCCGTTTCGGATGTGTTGATTCAAGAAGGCGTTTATACCTTTGAAAATCTAAATGATGCCGTCGCCGAACCAGTGGTTTATATGATTGATCGCTATGTCGTCGGTGGTTTTTATCGGGTCCATACCGATCGCGGTGTTGATGAAAATTTGAATGCGCCGGGTAGCAGTTTTGAACCCTTGGCTTTTGATGCGTGTTGCACTTTACCCAATCCGGATTGCGCACCAGATGACATGCCGAATCGTTTTTATGCCTACGGTGTAGTGGCGCGCTTGGCAATGTTGGCCGCCTCTTTCGAATTAGAAGCTGTTGCAGAATGAGAATACAAAATTTCACCACAGAGACACCGAGACACCGAGAAAGTCAGAATCAGCAGCCCCAAAAAACTGGTTTAAATTTTCACTGTGCATTGACACTTCGGTGGTGGATTTTGGTTTTATTATTTTCACTCTCTGCTTGCAGTAAACCAGCACCCACTTACCAAGAACAAAGTTATATTTTTGGCACGCTGGTTGAAATTAGCATTGTGGGCGAAAGTGATGAACACGCCAGGCTCGCCACTCGCGCCGTCCTGCAAGAATTTCAGCGACTGCATAATTTATTGCACGCGTGGAAGCCGTCCGAATTAAGCGCGCTGAATACCGCCATTGCCCAAGAAAAATCGCTGACGGTGGCGCCCGAAATTTTCGCGCTGCTGCAAGATGCCACGCAAGTTTCGACGCAGTCTGACGGCTTATTTAATCCGACCATCGGCGGCCTAATTCAAAGCTGGGGCTTCCAAGCCGACGAATTCAAAGCTGTCTTGCCAGCGCAAGCTCACCTCCAAAAATTAGTGGCGGCCAAGCCGCAAATGACGGATTTAATTTTCAGCGCCGGCAATAAAATCAGCAGTCGCAATCCTACCGTTCAACTCGATCTCGGCGGTTATGCCAAAGGGTATGCGCTCGATCGCGCCGCTGACATTTTGAAGCAAGAAGGCATTCACAACGCGCTGATTAATATCGGTGGCAACGTGTTGGCGCTAGGTAAGCACGGCGATCGCGAGTGGCGCATCGGCATTCAACATCCGCGCAAACCGGGGCCATTGGCAACCTTAACCTTGCACGATGGCGAGGCGATCGGCACCTCCGGTGATTACCAGCGTTTTTTCGAATTAAATGGTCAGCGTTACTGTCATTTGATTGATCCGCGCACTGGTTTCCCGGTGCAAGGCGTGCAAGCGGTAACGATTTTAACGCGCGGCAAAACCGCCGGCCTCTTATCCGATGCATCGTCAAAACCACTGTTTATTGCCGGTGTCGCTGGCTGGCGCACTGCCGCGCAACAAATGAAAATCTCTGAAGCCTTGTTGATCGATCAGCAAGGCATCGTTCATCTCACCACTGCGATGCAGAACAGGCTAGAATTCGCCGACAAATCTACCGTTCTGGAAAATCAGCCGTGAATCTTGCAAGCTCGACAATACAATTTATATGCCGCTTACGTCAGCGAGGCGCGCGCTAAATGGTTAAAATCATTCTGGTGACTCACAACGGTTTAGGCAACAGCCTACTCGATTGTTTGCATCATGTTTTAGGCAAAGTCCCGTCGCACATTCAATCATTCTCGGTGTTGGCGAGCGACAATCCGGTCGAAAAAGAGAATGAACTTCGCAAATTAATTCAGCAAATAGATACCAGTGCCGGCGTGTTAATTTTGGTTGATGTTTATGGCGCCACACCCAGCAATATTGCCAAACGCGTCTGCCTACCGAATCATGTCGAGGGCGTGGCCGGTGTCAACTTACCGATGTTGCTGCGAGTGGTATGTTGTAGTGGAAAATCGCTAGCCGAATTGGTGGAACGCGCCCAGCTCGGCGGCAAAGAATGTATTGTCACATTGAACTCTGAAATGGAAGCCTGCGATGTTACAACTCGATGCACTGATCATCAATAAACTGGGCTTGCATGCGCGAGCCTCAGCCAAACTAACCCAAACTGCTTCGCAATTTCCGTGCGAAATTTGGTTGTCGCGCAATGGTCGCCGCATCAATGCCAAAAGTATTATGGGCGTCATGATGTTAGCCGCCGGCAAAGGCAGTACCATCACCATCGAAACCAATGGCGACCAGGAACAAGTAGCGATGGATGCGTTACAAGCGCTCATCGCCGACTATTTTGGCGAGGGCGAATAATGACTTTTGCCATCCATGGTTTACCAGTTTCCAACGGCATCGCGATTGGTCGCGCGCATCTCGTTTCGCACACCTCGCTGGAAGTGGTTCACTATGTTTTGCCGAAGACATTTCTGGCCGATGAAGTCGCTCGGCTCGATACCGCTCTAGACACCACACGCCAAGAATTATCTGGCTTAAAGGATTTTCGGCCACAACAAGCGGCGGCTGAATTTGATGCTTTTCTAGATTTGCATTTGATGATTTTGGCTGATGATCACATCAGCAAAGCCGCCCGCGAAATGGTGCTGACTGAACATTGCAATGCCGAATGGGCATTGAAAATGCAGATGGATGCTTTGGTGGCCGAGTTCGAAGCCTTTGACGATGCTTATTTGCGCGAACGAAAAACCGATGTGGTGCAAGTTGTCGAGCGCGTGCTCAAAGTTTTGGGCGGTCAAGCCGGCCATGTGCCGCCTGCCACCAAGCACGACGAACCTTTAATTTTGGTGGCGCACGACGTCAGCCCCGCCGATCTAATTCAGCTAAAACCGCACCAATTCTGCGCCATTCTGACTGATCTTGGCGGCGCCACCTCACATACCGCCATTGTGGCGCGCGGTCTAAATAAACCCTGCGTCGTCGGTTTGCATCACGCACGCGAACTGGTAAAAGATCACGATATTCTGATCGTCGATGGCGAACAAGGCGTCGTTATCGTTAATCCAGACAAACAGTTATTGGCCGAATACAAGTTACGCCAAAACCAGTTTGACTTGGAAAAACAAAAACTCAAACGCTTAAAAACTGCCACTGCCAACACCTTGGACGGCACGCGAATTGAGTTACTAGCAAACATTGAAATGCCGCACGACATTAGCGAAGTGCAAGAAAATGGCGCCACCGGCATCGGCTTATTCCGCAGTGAGTTTTTGTTTTTGAATCGCGACAATTTACCTAACGAAGAAGAGCAATTTGAGGCATATCGCAGCGTAGTCGAAGGTATGGCTGGATTACCAGTCACCATCCGCACCTTTGATTTGGGGGCTGATAAACAACTAAAAGGTGCGACGCGGGTTGCTAGCAATCCAGCGCTGGGGCTACGCGCCATTCGTTTATGTTTAGCTGAACCCCAATTATTCCGCACCCAACTTCGCGCTTTGCTACGGGCTTCCGCTTTTGGGAACTTGAAAATTTTAGTACCTATGTTGTCGGGTGTCGCTGAAATTAATCAGACTTTGCAATTTATCGCTAGTACCAAACAAAGCTTGGCTACTGAAGGAATCGCCTTCAACGGCAGCGTACCAATTGGCGGCATGATCGAAATTCCAGCAGCGGCATTAGCGCTCGGCGCCTTCATTAAAAAACTCGATTTCCTTTCGATCGGCACCAACGATTTAATTCAATACACGCTGGCTATTGACCGTACCGATGAAGAAGTTTCGCACCTTTACGACCCGCTGCATCCCGCGATTTTGCAATTGCTATCGCACGTCATCGGGAGCACCAACAAAGCCGGCGTGCCGATTTCTGTGTGCGGCGAAATGGCTGGCGAATTGCCTTATGTTCGATTATTGCTCGGCATGGGCTTGCGCCAGTTTTCGATGAATTCATCACAGTTACTCGCCGCCAAACAACGCGTGCTCACCACCAGCTTGCCACTGCTCACACCCTTAACTCAGAAAATTCTACGGGCTGATGATCCGCTGAAAATTCAGGAATTGCTGGCGCGACTGAACGCGATTTAAAAATCAAAATCCGTCCACGAAAAATACCTCGCAGAGGTTCTTGTGGACGGGGTTTCGTTTTCAGGTTTAGCTTCCCGGCTTCATTAATGACGAAGGAAAAATGATGCGCTCGCTACTTTCAAAACTCTTTCTAGTACTATTTTTAATCAGCTTTTTCACCCCAACGTGGGCTAACGAACATAGCGCCCCACCGCTGATGTTGGCCAATCATTACCGCGAGGATATTGTTGTATCGGACTATTGGGTCAGCGAAAAACTCGACGGCGTGCGTGCCTTTTGGGATGGAGAAAAATTATTGACGCGTAGTGGGGAACGCATTAACGCACCCACCTGGTTCACCGCTGGCTGGCCAACCCACGCGCTCGACGGTGAATTATGGGTGGCGCGTGGGCAATTTTCCGCAGCGGTTTCTATCGTTCGGCAACAAACCGCGAATGACGAACAGTGGCACACGATAAAATTTATGGCCTTTGATTTACCCAGCCACAGCGGCACTTTTGATCAGCGCAACGTCGAATTAAATCAAATTATCGCAACAATTAATCAGCCTTGGTTACAGCAGGTTAAGCAATTTAAAGTAGGCAACAAAATCGCCTTGCACGCTGAACTCAATCGGGTCGCCAAACACGGCGGTGAGGGCTTGATGTTGCATCGCGGCAGTTCACTTTATCAAGCCGTACGCAATGATGACTTACTTAAATTGAAACTATTTGACGACGCTGAAGCCAGCGTTGTCGCACATCTCGCAGGTAAAGGAAAATATGCCGGGATGCTCGGCGCGCTAGAAGTCGTCACGCCCAGCGGATTGCATTTTGAATTGGGTTCTGGTTATTCTGATGAAGAACGGCGCAATCCACCACCGATTGGCAGCCAAGTCACTTATCGCTACAACGGATTCAACGAAAAAACTGGCGTGCCACGTTTCGCCAGATTTATGCGAATTCGCGAGGGAAAACTGTAGCCAAAGCTATCTCACATCAAACCGCATCACACGGTAAAAACGTGCAAAGCAATAGTCTAAATGTGGTTGGTCGACGATATTTTTATCTTTTTTCGCCAAAGCCGCACTCAATTTTTCTGACACATTTTCTGTCCAGAATTCAGGCAAGAAAGGTTCCAAATGTGACAGCAACCAGCGACTTATCGGGAAGCGATATAAAAAATGATGCGTTGGCAATTCGCCATATTCAGCAATCAACACCGAACCACCCGGTTTCACCACCCGCGCGATTTCGTCATACACATTTTGCCGCGCAGTCGCTGGCAATTCATGAAACAAGAAAAACACAATCACCTGATCGAAGGCATTATCCGCATACGCCAGCGATTCCGCATTTAATCGCGTCAAAAAGCATCGATCCGCCACGTCCAAAGTTTTGCTTCTGGCTAAATTAAGCTGACCAATCGCCACGTCAGATAGATGAACTTCATTACCCGAATAATGCAGCAACGACGGTGTTAGTTTGCCGTAAACGCAGGTGAGTTGCAGCAATCGGGTGCCCGGTTTTGTTTCAATCTGCGCCAACGTTTTACGCAACAAAGCATCATATTGCCCAAATAAAATCGCATTGATAATCGACTGATGATCAAAAAACCAAATACTTTTTCCCCATAAATACGCCCACCAATAATAGTGCGCTAGATATTCTGGCACGCCTTCACGAATAAATTTTTTGTAAATTCTCATGTGGGGCAATCAAGCCTTTCGAGGTTTATGCGGCGCATTTTTAAAAAGATAATCGTACAGCGCATTAGGTAAGTTTTTTAGCAGCCAACCGACAATGCCCATTTGCCACGGCACCACAGCGAAACGACTGCCGCGCGCTATCACTTTGGCCAAGCGTTTAGCAGCGTCATCGACTTCCACAATAAACGGCATTGGATAAGGATTTAAATCGGTCATCGGCGTTTTGATATAACCGGGACACAGTGTGATGACGTTGACGCCACTGCCACGCAGCTCTACGCGCAAACTTTCCAAGTAGGAAATGGCAGCCGCTTTGGAGGCTGAATAAGCACCCGAACCGGGCAAGCCGCGGAAACCGGCAACGCTGGCGATACCGACTAAACGGCCACTTTTTGCCACACGCATCGCATTCAAAAATGGCTGAAAAGTGTTCACCATTCCCATCACGTTGATGTTGAAAACTTGCTGAAAAGCGGCCAAGTCTTCCGCATATTCGGTGAGCGTGCCGCGACTGACACCGGCATTGGCAATCACTAAATCTGGCACCCCGACGCGCGCCATAAAATCGTTCGCCGCCTCGGCTAGCGCCAAAGCATCACACACATCGAGTGCGTAAATACACACTTTTTCAGGAAATTCAGCGGCTAGATTTTGCAGCAATTCACCGCGTCTAGCGATGACGGCCACGTTAGCGCCGCCGACAAGATAATGGCGCGCCAGGGCAAAACCAATGCCACTCGACGCGCCAGTAATAACCACCTTCAACATTAATGCTTGCCTGCGCGTTCCTTGCGAGCAACGTCGATCACGTCATTTAACACACGGATCATGTCCGCTGGTTGCAGGCCGGTAATCGTATATTTACCATCAACCACAATCGTTGGCGTACCGCGAATTTGGTAACTTTCTTGCATTTGGCTGCAACGAATCACTTTGCTGCTGACCGCAAATGAATTGTAAGCTTCGGCAAATTTATTACGATCCACGCCACGTTGGCTGACAAAATTAGCCACTTGCGATTCACCGCTTAAATCGATGTTGCTGACGTTCCAAGCTTTGAATAAATCATCGTGCAATTTATCGCGTTGACCGAGCACTTCTAAGGCATACAAAGTGCGCGCCATCGGTTCCCAGTTATCGCGGAAAATCACCGGCACATATTGCAACTCAACATCTTTAGGAATTTTCTTTTCCCAAGCGCTCAAAAAAGGATGCAAATGGTAGCAATGTGAACAGCCATAAAAGAAGAATTCCAACACTTCAACTTTGTTGCCAGGACGCGTTGGCTGCGTTTGACTCAAACGCGTGTAATCTTTACCCAACACCGATTGCGCCGATGCTTGCATCGAACACACCAAAGCCAAAACGAACATCAACTGTTTAAAAAATTTCATTGCCGCCTCCCAATTAAAACTAAGCAAATTGATTCACACAAAAACGTTACTGTGCACGCACCGGTGTCGAACTTAACCCATTTTGCTTCAACGTTGCCGCCACTTTATTCATCTCATCAGCATTGGCAAACGGCCCCAAGCGAACCCGAAACCACAGCCCTTTGTCTGGCACATTGGCCGACTGAATGCTCGCCTCGACGCCCAACATGGCCAACTTTGCTTTCAACTTTTCAGCATCATCTTTCTTTTGAAAAGCGCCCGCCTGCAACACGTTCGCCTCTTTCATGGCAACCGGCGCGGCAACCGATACTACTGGATCAACGCTAGGCGCATTTTCCGATTTCGTTTCGGTCAGCACTTTATAAAATTCATATTGCGGTTTGACTTCAGCGTCCGCTGGCTTAGCCTTTTCTGACGGCGCAGCTTTATCTGCGGCCGCCTCTTTTGGCTTCAGCTCCACCATTGGTTTCACTCTAGCTGGCGGCTCTTCATTGGCAAAGGAACGAGGATTTTTGGTCAGCACATACCACGCCACGCCACCAGCCATAATCAAGCCCAATAACACGCCAAAAATAATACCCGTCAACATCGGGCCAAATTTGCTCGACGATGAACTATTGCTTTTAGCCGCTGCTCGACTCATAAATTTTCCTTCATCATTACATCTGTTCCGGCGCGCTCACACCCAGCAACGCCAAGCCATTTTTCAACACTTGTGCCACTGCCGCGATCAACGCCAAGCGCGCCAATTTCACCTGCTCATCATCCACCAAAAAGCGCGAGGCATTATAGTAGCTGTGAAAATCGGCCGCCAAATCTTTCAAATAAAACGCGATTTGATGCGGTGCCAAATCAGCGGCGGCGGTTTCAATAATCTGTGGAAAATCGATCATTTTTTGCAGCAACAAAGTTTCGTAATCGCTACTCAGCGCGCCGACATCCGCCTGCTGCAAACTGCAACGATCACCGCCCCATTGGGTCAGCACCGCATTCACCCGCGCGTGCGCATATTGAATGTAATACACTGGATTATCATTGCTTTGAGATTTCGCCAAATCAATATCAAAGACCAATTGCGAATCAGGATGACGGGCCGCCAAAAAGTAGCGCGTCGCGTCGCAACCGACTTCGTCAATCAAATCGCGTAAGGTCACATAACTACCGGCGCGTTTAGAAATTTTAACCTCTTCGCCATTGCGCAACACCGTCACCATTTGGTGCAACACATAATCCGGCCAGCCTTTTGGAATGCCTACATCCAAAGCTTGCAACCCAGCGCGCACCCGCGTAATGGTGCTGTGATGATCGGCACCTTGTTCGTTAATCACCCGCGTAAAACCACGTCGCCATTTTTCTGAATGATAGGCAATATCCGGCACAAAATAGGTGAAACCGCCGTCTGTTTTGCGCATCACGCGATCTTTGTCATCGCCAAAATCCGTCGTGCGCAACCACAGCGCCTCGTCTTGTTCGTAAGTGTGACCGCTGGCGATTAAGGCCGCCACCGTCGCCGCCACTTTGCCTTCGGTGTACAGCGCCGACTCCAAAGAAAACACATCAAAATTCACGCCAAATGCGCGCAAATCCAAATCTTGCTCGCGCCGTAAATAGGCCACCGCGAAATGTCGAATCGACTCCGCGTCAGACGCATCGCCTTTGCCGACGGTACTTTGATCGTCCGACTCAACCGATTCTTTTGCCATATACGCCTTGGCAACATCAATAATATAATCGCCGCGATAGCCATTTTCCGGCCAAGCCGCATCGTCTGGCGTAAGCCCTTTGCAACGCATTTGCACCGACAACGTGAGATTGTCGATCTGCGCGCCAGCATCGTTATAATAAAATTCACGCGTCACATCCCAACCCGCCGCGCTCAATACGCGACACAAACAATCGCCCACCGCCGCCCCGCGACCGTGACCCACGTGCAACGGCCCCGTAGGATTAGCCGACACAAATTCCACGCCGACTTTGCGACCGCCACCGGCGTGAATATGGCCGTAACCTTGACCCGCCGCCAACACGCCATGCACCACCGATTGTTTGGCGCGCGTAGCGATAAATACATTGATAAAACCAGCGCCGGCGATTTCCACCTTTTCGATAAAATCCGTTTTCGGCAAGGCTGCGATCAGTGCATTGGCAATCTCACGCGGCGGCTTGCGCAACGGTTTCGCCAATTGCATCGCCAAATTACAGGCGTAATCACCGTGCGACACTTGCTTCGGACGCTCAATCAAAATACTGGCATCGGCAAACTCAGGCGCCACTTGGCGCACAGCCTGCGCGAACAAATCGGAAAGATGAGTTTTAAAATTAAGAACAGCGGACATGTTTCTAGTGCGGATTAAATGGGCGCGGATTATAGCATCCAGAAATTAGCTAAATTTCCACACTTGAGTTCATTCCTGATTCAACCGTTATAATTCGGCCACCTTTTCGAATTGTTTCTAATCCGCCATGTTGATCTGGTTCGTCATTCTCTATTTACTCGCCTCCATCGGCATCGGTTTATTTGCCGCCACCCGCGTGCACAGCGCAAAAGATTTCGCGGTCGCTGGTCGTCATTTGCCGTTACCAATTGTGACCGCCACTGTCTTTGCCACCTGGTTTGGTGCGGAAACCGTGCTCGGCATTTCAGCGATATTTGTGAAAGATGGCTTGCATGGCATCGTCGCTGATCCCTTCGGTGCCAGTCTGTGCCTAATTTTGGCCGGCTTGTTTTTTGCCACTAAACTGTACCGAATGAATCTGCTAACTATCGGCGATTATTACCGGCGACGCTATAACCACATAGTGGAATTAATCGCCGCAATTTGTATTGTGGTGTCGTACCTCGGTTGGGTATCCGCCCAAATTATGGCGTTGGGCTTGGTGTTTAGCGTGGTCAGCGGTGGCGCAATTAGTCACGATGCGGGGATGATAATCGGCATTTTAATCGTGCTGACTTACACCACTTTCGGCGGAATGTGGTCGGTAGCGTTGCTCGATTTTGTGCAGATGACGGTGATTATGTGCGGTATGTTATTCATCGCGTGGTTGGTCAGCGGCATGACCGGTGGCGTCGGGGTGGTGGTCGCGCACGCGTCAGCCGCAGGCAAGCTAGATTTATTTCCCAAGGGCGATTACACGCAATGGGTGCCATTTATCGGCGCTTGGCTGACGATGATGCTCGGTTCAATTCCGCAACAAGATGTGTTTCAACGCATCACCTCCGCCAAAGATGAAAAAACCGCGGTGCGTGGCTCGGTGCTCGGCGGCTCGCTGTATTTTTTGTTTGCCTTTGTGCCGATGTTTTTGGCTTATTCGGCGACCTTGGTTGATCCGCAACTTTTTGGCTCTCTACTTCAAAAAGATCCGCAATTAATTTTACCGACGCTGATTTTGGAACACACACCGGTATTTGCGCAGGTCATCTTTTTCGGCGCATTGCTGTCAGCGATTATGAGCTGCTCTTCCGCTACATTGCTGGCACCTTCGGTGGCCTTTACCGAAAATATTTTGAAGCATTTCTTCTTCAAAAACATGAGCGATCACCATTTTTTGCGGGCGATGCGCGTCACGCTTTGGGGTTTCGGTGGTGTGGTGCTTTTAGTCGCGCTCAACTCGCAGCTGAGTATTTTTAAGATGGTGGAAAGTGCTTACAAAATCACCTTGGTGGCCGCCTTCACCCCATTAGTATTTGGTTTATATTGGAAGCGAACGAACACTCAGGGCGCGTTAATGGCAATGGGATTGGGGCTTACCTCGTGGATTTTATGTGAGATATTTGAGCCGTCGGCGATTTGGCCACCACAACTCATCGGCTTGTTAATGAGCATTATTGGCATCGTCGTTGGCTCGCTGCTACCCAATATAATTGCTAAGCCGTTACCGGAAGAAGATGAGCACGCCTACTTGCACCACCACGCCGCCAGCCAAACCGAACACGTGCCGGCGCATCCGCACCATCACCAAGATCTTCATTAATTTTGATACTTGTCATCTAACCGTCATAAATATTTCATACCATCACTCATTATTCACATTGGCAAATTAGGGGAACAGCATGACAGCGAATATTTTAGTGGTGGAAGATGAGCCGGCGATTCAAGAATTATTAGCATTTAATGTGACGCAATGCGGCTATCGCGCGATTACTGCCGGCGATGCGGAAGCCGCGATGGCGCACATCAATCGCGCGTTGCCGGACTTAATTTTATTGGATTGGATGATGCCTGGCATCACCGGTGTTGAATTGGCGCGCCGCTTGCGAGCCGATTCGCGCACCCGCGACATTCCGATCATCATGCTGACCGCCCGCACCGACGAACGCGATAAAGTGATTGGCCTGGAATCCGGTGCCGACGATTACATCACCAAACCGTTTTCGCCACGTGAATTGATGGCCCGCATCCGCGCGGTATTGCGACGCCGTGCGCCACAAATGACCGACGATACCGTAAAAGCCGGCGGTCTAGAATTATCACCAGTCACCCATCGGGTCAACGCCAATGGCAGCAATTTAGATTTAGGCCCGACTGAATTTCGCTTGCTGCATTTTTTCATGACCCACATCGAACGTGTTTATAGCCGCGCGCAATTGCTCGACCAGGTTTGGGGTGATCATGTGTTTGTTGAAGAACGGACGGTTGACGTTCATATCCGTCGTTTACGCCAAGCACTTGAACCGTCCAAATTGGATAATTTAGTCCAAACCGTGCGCGGCAGCGGCTATCGCTTTTCACTAGAAACTTAAATAGAACCTTTGCTTCCTACAGCGCCGCTTCTATAATCGGCGCTCAATTTTCCATAAGGATTCGCTGTGACCGATTTTTGGCAACGTGCACTGGTTTTTCCCCTGCTGTCGTTGCTGATTAGCCTATTCATTTGGATTTTTTTTGGCGCGCACATTGCCACCGGCGTTTTTAGCTTTCTACTTTTCCTCCGTGTATTTTTCCACCTTTGGAATCTATCCGCTTTGTACCGATGGACAATGGCACCGAATACCGTTGCCATCCCAGATTCAAGTGGCTTATGGGGCGATGCCTTTTTTAACATCCATAAGATGGTGAAACAACAACGCCTCGAACGTGATCAACACGCGTCGGCCTTATTGCAAATTGAACAAGCCACCGCCGCCTTGCCAGAAGGCGTCATTATTTTAGATATCACCGACCGCATCGAATGGTGCAATCCCTTGGCCGAAAAACATTTCGGCCTCGATAGCGTTCGTGACATCGGCCAACAAATTAATTATCTGGTTAGACAACCCGAATTCATAGAATATTTTTTCGCCCACAATGAAAGCGAAAATCTTATTCTACGCAGAATGCAGCGCGAGGAATTAGTGCTGTCAATCAAAGTCATTCCCTACGGCGACAACAAAAAATTACTGATCAGTCGCGACATTACACACCTGGAACGAATTGAAACGATGCGTCGAGATTTTGTCGCCAATGTTTCTCACGAACTGCGCACGCCGCTAACCGTGGTCAATGGTTTTGTCGAAACGATGCACGATATGCCCAATTTAGAAAACGCTATGGCGCGGCGCGCCTTGCATCTGATGGGCGATCAAACCAAACGCATGGAAAGTTTAGTTGACGATTTACTCACCTTGTCGCGGTTGGAAAATAGCAACAATACTTTGCATGAAGAAACAATCAATATTCCAAATCTGATTGAATCGGTATTCGAGGATGGCGTGGCCTTAAGTGCCGGTCAGCACCGATTAACATTGGGTAAAATTTGCTCGGCCGATTTGCGCGGCAATGCAAATGAGCTCCGGAGCGCTTTCGGCAACTTAGTTTCCAATGCCGTGCGCTACACACCAACCGGTGGCAAAATTGAATTGATCTGGAAACAACGCGAGAATGGCCAAGCTGTTTTCAGCGTCAAAGATAGTGGTATCGGTATCGCCTCTGAACATATTCCGCGACTGACTGAACGTTTTTATCGCGTCGATCGTAGCCGTTCGCGTGAAACCGGTGGCACCGGCTTGGGTTTGGCCATTGTGAAACACATCGCTTTGCGCCACCAAGCGCATTTAGAAGTTGTCAGCGAAGAAGGCAAAGGCAGCACTTTCAGCATCGTACTGCCTAGCAAACGCGTCATCAAATAATTTACTTAGCTTGCCCGCCGGGGTAAAACGCAGCGCCACATTATAACAGCGCCGGCTCTTTCACCTTAAACCAAGCAGCATATAAAGCCGGCAGAAATAAGCAGGTCAGCAAGGTGGCGACAATCAGCCCGCCCATAATCGACACCGCCATCGGCCCCCAAAACACTTGCCTCGTCAGCGGAATCATCGCCAGAATCGCTGCCGCTGCGGTTAGCGTAATCGGCCGGAAACGGCGCACCGTTGAACCAATAATTGCTTCCCACGCGTCCTTACCAGCGGCTTCATCCTGTCTAATTTGATCCACCAAAATAACCGAGTTACGCATAATCATCCCAGCCAGCGCGATGAAACCTAAATTCGCCACAAAGCCAAACGGCACTTGAAAAACCAGCAAGGCCAACGCCACACCGATCAAACCGAGTGGTGCAGTGAGCAACACAATAATCGCGCGGCTAATACTTTGCAGCTGAATCATCAGCAGCGTCAGCACGCCAACCAACATCAACGGCACCACCGCCGCGATCGCGTTCGACCCTTTGGCCGATTCTTCAATACTACCGCCCATCACAATCCGATAACCATTCGGCAATTTGGTGCGCAAAGTATTCAGTTGCGCATTCAATTCTTCAGAAATGGTGGCCGGTTGCATTTTGTCGGCCATATCAGCGCGCACCGTCATCGTCGGCAAGCGATCACGCCGCCAAATCAGTCCTTCTTCTTGCGCCGGCACCAATTTCGCCAGCGCTGCCAACGGTACGTGACGACCACCCGCCAACGGAATATCAATATCCGGCAATTTATCCAGCGAATGCGTTTTCGAACCACGCCACACCACGTCAATCAATTGATCCGCTTCGCGATATTGCGTCAGCGCGATGCCATTCAACCAACCTTGCAGCGCCTGCGCTACTTCTTGGGTAGAGGTGCCGAGTTGATGCGCGCGTTGCTGATCAATTTCAATTTTCAGACTTTTAACTTTGTCGTTCCAATCGAAATTAATATTCTGCAAATGTTGGTTGCTGCGCATCAGTTGCGCCACTTGCTCGGTGATTTCGCGCAATTGATTCACATCGTCGCCAGACACCCGAAATTGCACAGGATAACCAATCGGCGGACCATTTTCTAGCCGCACCACGCGCAAACGCAAATGACTATATTCCGGTTTGGAAAACTCAGTTTCTAGACGCGATTTAATTTCTTCGCGTTCTTTTAAGCCTTTGCTGACGATGACAAATTGTGAGAAATTATCAGCGAATAATTGTTGATCCAACGACAAGAAAAAGCGGGGTGCGCCGTTACCGATGTAATCGGCATAATGATCAATCGCCGGATCGCCATTCAACAATTTTTCAATCCGTTTCACTTCGGTTTCATTCGCTTTGAGCGACGCGCCTTGCGGCAGCCAAACGTCGATCATTAACTCCAAGCGACTGGCACCGGGGAAAAATTGCTTCTGCACAAACTTTCCAAACACCACAATCGACAACACAAAAATCAGTAGCGTCGCCAAGATCACCTTCCAGCGGTTGCGCAAACACCAGGTAACCAACGTGCGGAAACGTCGATAAAACGGCGTGTCATAAATATCTGCACCGTGCTTTTGCCCTTGCGCGATCAGCTTTTTGGCATCCAATAACTTGTAGCCGATGTAAGGCGTAAACACCACCGCCACCACCCACGACACTAGGAGAGCAATGGTCACCACTTGGAAAATCGAAATCGTATATTCGCTGGCGGCAGACTTGGAAAAACCCACCGGCGTAAAAGCGGCGGCGGTAATCAGCGTGCCAGTCAACATCGGAAACGCGGTCGAGGTGTAGGCATACGTCGCCGCCTTAAACCGATCCCAACCTTGCTCCATTTTCACCACCATCATTTCCACCGCGATGATGGCGTCATCCACCAGCAAACCGAGCGCGATCACCAGCGCGCCGAGCGAAATGCGTTGCAAATCAATACCGAGAATTTTCATCAAAAAGAAGGTGATCACCAACACCAACGGGATCGACAAGGCAACCACGGTACCGGTGCGCCAGCCTAAACTTAAAAATGACACCGCCAGCACGATCAAAATCGCTTCGAATAATGAATTTTGAAACAGACTAATCGAGCCTTTCACCACCGCCGGTTGATTCGCCACCACGTGCATTTCGATACCGGCCGGCAATGCCGCCACCAAAGTTTGCATCGATTGTTCGAGATTTTTACCAAGATTAATGACGTTGCCACCTTTTTCCATCACCACGCCGAGGCCGATCGCCGGCTGTCCCGCCACTCGCATTCTGGGGCTAGGCGGATCAACTAAACCGCGACTAATTTTGGCAATATCGCCTAGGCGAAAATGCTGACCATTGACGCGAAAATCGGTATCGCGCACCCGTTGCACATTGTCAAAAGCCCCGCTAACGCGCAGCCGAATGCGTTCGTGATCTGATTCAATAAAACCGGCCGCCGTTACTGCATTTTGCTTTTGCAACACATCGGCAATTTGCTGCGGTGTGAGACCCAAAGTCGCCAAGCGCGCCGGCACAATATCGATAAAAATCTTTTCATCTTGCACGCCTATCAGCTCAACACGTCTCACGTCGGGAATACGTCTTAATTCCAGCGCCAAACGATCGGCGTGGCGACGCAAAGCCGCCAGATCAAAACCGTCACCGGTCAGCGCAAATATATTAATTTGCACATCGCCAAATTCATCATTCGGAAAAGGGCCTTGGATGCCAGCAGGTAAAGTGGCCCGAATATCGTCTAATTTTCGGCGCACTTGACGCCAAGATTCTGGCACGTCGCCCGGCGGCGTGTAATCTTTTAAGGTGACAAAAATCATCGATTCACCGGGCTTCGACGCCGAGCGCAACATATCCACCCAAGCCACTTCTTGCAGCTTTTTCTCAATCCGTTCGGTCAGCTCTTTTTCCACCACCGAGGCCGACGCGCCCGGCCACAAAGTGCGTACCACCATCACTTTCATGGTGAAATTGGGATCTTCGGCGCGACCTAAATTGAGATAAGAAATAATCCCGGCAACGGTAAAAACGATGATGAGATACACCACCATTTGCGGGTGACGCAGCGCCCACGACGATAAATTGGGCATTTTCATTGCGGCAAGCTCGTGTCGATGGCGCGGATTTTTGCACCAGCGGCTATTTTATGTACGCCGGCGCTCACGATGCGTTCGCCCGCCACCAAGCCGCTGGCAATTAGCGCACCTTGATCACGATAGGCGCTAATTTTCACTGGCCGTAACACCACTTGATGTTGCGCATCGACCACCCACACCGCCGCCTGTTCGCCTTGTTGGAAAATCGCGCCACTTGGCACCAACAATTCCACCTTTTTAGCCGACTGAATAAAACTGACTTCAGCGGTCATGCCCAAGGCCACGTCAACTTTATCCAACAATGTCACTCGCGCCGAGTAAGTGCGGCTGCTAGCATCGGCCATCGGTGTTAATTCACGCAAACGTCCTTTAAATTTCGCGCCTTCGGCCTGACCTTGCCACAGCGTAATGCCGGCTTGATCGCCAATTTTTAATTGATTGAATTCACTTTCTGGTATCGAAATAGACACTTCGCGCTCACCCGCCAAGGCGACGCGCAACACCGCTTGACCCGCGCCCAGCACTTGCCCCACATCGGCCAAAGTGGCGACCACCACGCCCGCTTGATCGGCGTGTAAAGTGGTGTAATTTTGTTGATTACGGCTGAGTCCGGCTTGGGAGCTGGCCGACTTAAGGGTGGTTTCTTTGGCATCAAGCGCCGCTTGGCTGACAAAACCTTTGGCGTGCAAATCACGATAGCGCTTCACTTCGGCGTCGGCCAATTGCCATTGCGAATCGGCAGCGCTGAGTTGAAAACTGGTATCGGCGCTGTCTAATTTCGCCAATACCTGACCAGCATGAATCATCGAGCCGCTATCAACCGCGCGTTCGAGTAATTTGCCACCCACCCGAAAAGCTAAGGTCGCTTCGTGCCGCGCACGAATTTCACCGCTATAACTGCGTTGAGTATTGCCCGCTGCAGCGCCGACAATGAATGTCATCGCCGGCGGTTCGATCACCACTTTTGGTGCGTCCGGCTGTTTACTGCAAGCGACTAGCGACAATAACGAGGCGAAAAAAATTAAACATTTCATGACGATTTCTCCGACTTAAATGCAGTTGCTAAGCCATCGAAGCAACCGTCTATCCTAAATTTCACGCTACAGCAACACGCGCTCAATGCCGCCGTTATTGGCTTTATTCACATAATCCGCCTGCCAATTTTCACCGAGCAAATGTTTCGCCATTTCCACCACGATATAGTCGGCGGTGGTGCCGCTATCGTTGTTGTAACGGGACAAACCTTGCTGACACGACGGGCACGAGGTCAACATTTTAATTTCACCGGCAAAGCCATCGGCACGCAAATTATCCGCACCTTTGCGCATTTCGATTTCTTTGCGGAAGCGGATTTGTGTCGAAATATCCGGCCGCGTTGCCGCCAAGGTACCCGACTCGCCGCAGCAGCGATCGTTCAGCGTAATGTTAGTGGTGCCCATCAATTGATTGACCACTTTTATCGGCGCATAGGTTTTCATCGGCGAATGGCAAGGGTCGTGAAACATATAACGGGTGCCGGTAACGCCGTTTAATTGAACCCCTTTTTCCAGCAAATATTCGTGAATATCCAGCAAACGACAACCCGGGAAAATCTTCTCGAATTGGTATTGCAGCAACTGATCCATGCAGGTGCCGCACGACACAATCACCGTTTTAATATCCAAATAATTGAGCGTATTCGCCACCCGATGAAACAGCACACGATTATCGGTGGTAATTTGACTGCCTTTTTCTTCATCGCCAGAAGCGGTTTGCGGATAACCGCAACACAAATAACCAGGCGGTAAAACGGTAATTGTGCCCAGTTCAAACAACATCGCCTGCGTCGCCAAACCGACCTGACCAAACAATCGTTCCGAGCCGCAACCGGGGAAATAAAACACCGCGTCGGACTCTTCGGTGACTTTCCGAGCATCGCGAATGACTGGCACCACGGTGCGATCTTCGATGTCCAGCAGCGCCCGCGAGGTTTTGCTCGGCACGTTGGCCGGCATGGGTTTATTGATAAAGTGAATCACCTGCGCTTGGATCGGTGCTCGGCCCAAAGTCGCCGGCGGCAGTTTAGTTTGCGCGCCAATCAAGCCGAAATATTTGCCCAAAGTGTGACCGAAACGTTGCGCTTTGTACGCCCATTCGATCAGGCCTTTACGCACTAATTTAATGGTGGTCGGATCGGTCGCATTCAGAAAAAACATCGCCGCCGCGGAACCCGCGTTAAATTTCTTTTTGCCTTGTTTGCGTAAGAAATTTCGCATCGCAATCGACACGTCGCCGAAGTCAATATTCACCGGACACGGATTGGCGCATTTATGGCAAACCGTGCAGTGATCGGCGACGTCATTAAATTCATCGAAATGCGCCAGCGAAATGCCGCGACGCGTTTGCTCTTCATACAAAAACGCTTCGATCAGTAAAGAAGTCGCCAAAATTTTATTGCGCGGCGAATACAACAAATTGGCACGCGGCACATGAGTGGCGCACACCGGTTTACATTTTCCACAGCGCAAACAATCTTTGATCGAATCAGAAATTGAACTCAACTCGCTCTTTTCCAGAATCAAACTTTCCAATTCCATCAAGCTAAAACTCGGCGTGTACGCGCGTTCCAAATTACTGCCCGGCAACAATTTACCGCGATTGAAATGCCCCAGCGGATCAACTTTTTGTTTGTAGGCGATGAACGGTTCAATTTCCGCCGCTTCTAAGAAATCAAACTTGGTAATGCCGATACCGTGCTCGCCAGAAATTACGCCACCTAGCTGTTTCGCCAACGCCATAATTCGATCAACCGCCCGATACGCCGCTTGTAGCATTTCGTAATCGTCAGAATTTACCGGTAAATTGGTATGCACATTGCCGTCGCCGGCGTGCATATGTAGCGCCACAAAAACACGACTTTTCAGCACGGATTTATGAATCGTTTCGCAGCGTTCCAAAATGGTTTGATAGGTGCGACCGGAAAATAAATGGCGTAGCGGTTCGCGAATTTCGGTCTTCCATGAGGCGCGAAATTGATGGCGTTGGACCGCAGCAAATACGGTTTCACCCGCAACCGTTGCATCCACCAACGGCGCATCTAAATTATCCAGCAACCACTGCCAGCGACCGCGCACAGCAGCCAATATTTCTCGCGCTTGTTGCGGCCGCTCACCGAGTAATTCGGCAGCGCCCAATTGCGCATCATCTTGATAAAACAACGGCAAATCGGCGGCGAAAAACTCATCCAGCGCGCCCAACAATTTCAATTTATTTTGCAACGATAATTCGATATTGATGCGCTCCACGCCATCGCAATAATCGCCCATCCTTGGCAAGGGAATCACCACATCTTCGTTTATTTTGAAGGCGTTGGTGTGTTTGGCAATCGCTGCCGTGCGTGCCCGATCGAGCCAGAATTTTTTACGCGCATCGGCCGCTACCGCGATAAATCCTTCGCCGTGACGCAGATTAGCTAAGCGCACAATTTCTGACGCCGCCGCACCGGTGGCGTGATCATCATTGCTGACCACATCGGCGATCAATACCATTTTCGGCCGCGTGCCGCGTTGCGCTTTGGTGGCGTAACCGACCGCCTTCAAATAGCGTTCGTCCAAATGCTCTAAACCGGCCAAAAATACCGGCGCCGCATGTTGATCTTGGCTCGAACGTTTAAAGAATTCGGTGATTTCAACAATGGCCGGCACCGCTTCGTGCACTTGACCGAAAAATTCCAAGCAAACCGTGCGCGTATGCTTAAATTCGCGATGCAAAATAAAGCGCGCCGAGGTGATGATGCCGTCGCAACCTTCTTTTTGAATGCCCGGTAAACCCGATAAAAATTTATCGGTCACGTCCTTACCTAAGCCCGATTTGCGGAATTTGTTACCGGCAATTTCGAGAATTTCATCGGTGCCGTGCTGCGTTTTGCCATCAATTTCATAGCGGCGTATGCGGAAACGTGCAACAGCCACATCGTGAATTTTGCCGAAATTGTGGCCGAGTCGTTCGACTTCCATCCACAAACCATCCGGCGTCACCATTTTCCACGAGGCCAAATTATCCAGCGCCGTGCCCCACAGCACCGCTTTTTTACCGCCGGCATTCATCGCCACATTGCCGCCGATACACGAGGCATCAGCCGAGGTTGGATCGACCGCGAACACCAAATCGCGCGCTTCCGCCGCTTCCATCACCCGCCGCGTCACCACGCCGGCGCCGCAATGAATGGTGGCGTAGTCGCGATCGGCTTCCGGCAAACGAAGGTTTTCCACCGCCGAAATCGCATCTAATTTTTCGGTGTTAATCACCGCCGAGCGTTTATCCAGCGGCACCGCGCCGCCGGTATAACCGGTGCCGCCACCGCGCGGAATCAAGGTTAATCCTAAATCAATACATGCGCGTACCAGCGGACCAACTTCTTGTTCGGTATCGGGATTAAGCACCACAAAAGGAAATTCGACGCGCCAGTCAGTCGCATCGGTAACGTGCGACACCCGCGCCAAACCATCAAATTGAATGTTGTCGCGGCGGGTTATTTTGGTCAATTTTCGCAACACGCGTTTGCGTAATTGCAAAGTGGTTTCAAACTCAGCCTGAAATTCATCGACCGCTTGATAGGCCAATTCCAGCAAGCGTTTTACTTCCAAATTATTTTGACGACGTTCATCAATGCTATTTAAACGATGACGCAAAGCACCGATTAGCGCTTGCCGCCGCGACGCATTTCCCAACAAATCATCTTGCAAATACGGGTTGCGCGTGACCACCCAAATATCGCCGAGCACTTCGTACAACATCCGCGCCGAGCGGCCGGTGCGACGTTCGTCACGCAAAGTATTGATAATGTCCCACGCTTCATCGCCCAACAGGCGAATGACAATTTCGCGGTCAGAAAACGAAGTGTAGTTGTACGGAATTTCGCGCAATCGAGCGGTCATGGTTGGCTTTCTTTCAACAAGGCGAGCATTTTACTTGATTCAAGGGCTAGGCTCGACCCCAAGCTGCATCTGGTTATTATTTTGACGGTGGCAAAATGTGATTATTTTCCTAGTAATTCTTTGATTACTGCACCAGCCAGCATATAGCCAAACATCGGCGGCATATAACTGATGGTGCCATTCACCGCGCGCGCACGACCGCGACTGGTGGCTTGCGGCGGCAGCGGCGCGGCCGGATATTCATCGGAATAAACCGTGAGCACGCCTTTTTCAATACCGTGATGTTTGCGCAAGCGCATGCGCATTTGTTTAGCCAAGGGGCACATAATCGTTTGGCTGATATCGGCCACTTTGACACAGCTTGGATCCAGCCGATTACCGGCGCCCATACTCGATGCCACTTTCAATCCACGCTCAACGCTATCGGCCACCAAGGCTTGTTTGCACGACATCGAATCGATGCAATCCAACACATAATCGACGTCGGCCGGCACCAGTTCACGCACATTTTCGAAGGTTAAAAAATCACGCAGAATTGTGACTTCGCAGGCCGGATTAATGTCTGCAATGCGCGCGCGCATCAACTCCGCTTTCGATTGCCCCACGGTGGAAAGCAAGGCGGGCAATTGCCGATTGATATTGCTTTCGACAATCACATCGTGATCAAGCAAGGTCAACCGACCGATACCGGCGCGCGCCATCGCTTCGGCGGCATAAGAACCAACGCCGCCCAGCCCAGCGATGAACACGTGTTTGCTGGCGAGCGCGGCAACACCTTCATCGCCAACGAGAATTTGAGTGCGGGTGAATTGCGGCGGAATAGAGTTTTGCATAGCGCAAATTGTAACCTACTCGCCATTTTTTCTGACGCTAAATGGACTGTCCTAACTCGCCAATAGCGGCAAAACCTCAACCGCATTTTGCGACGTAATTTGACCCACTTCCACCAACGAAACCCCACGTAATTCGGCTAATACTTGCCCAATTCTTGGCAAATATTCTGGCTTATTCGGCTGACCTTTTTCCAAGAAATTTGGCGGCATATCGGGCGCGTCGGTTTCTAATACAAGGCTGGATAAAGGCAAAGTGCTGGCCAATTCTCGTAAGTGCGTGGCGCGCGGATAGGTCATCGCCCCGCCAAAACCCAGCTTGAAACCGAGTTTTCTCAATTCATCCGCTTGTTCGCGACTGCCGTTAAACGCATGCGCGATGCCGCCGCTCACCGGATAACGGCGCAAATATTTAAGGCAAATATCTAGCGCGCGACGACTGTGCAACAACACCGGCAAATCGAATTCGCGCGCCAATTTTAATTGCTCAACGAAATAATATTCTTGGCGAGCGGCATCAAAATTTTCGACGAAAAAATCCAAGCCAATCTCGCCAAGCGCAAGCGGTCGCTGCGTTGTTAAATAGTCGCGCAAGATCGCTAAATCGTCTGCTTCAGCGGCCGCAGTAAATAGCGGATGAATCCCAAAAGCGGGAAAACAGCCGCCATTTTCAGCACAAATTTGCTGAACGGCGCTGAAATTTTGTCGTGCCACACTGGGCACGATAATTTGCCGCACACCCACTTTGGCGGCATTCGCCACCAGTTCCGCTGGCGTTTCAGTAAACTCGCTGGCATCCAAATGGCAGTGCGTATCGATTAACATGGTCAGTTTGAGTAAGGGAATTCAGCCGCTATGTTAAACTTTAGCCATCCATTTAGTGAGATTTCATCATGTCAGGAAACACCATCGGCAAATTATTTACCGTCACCTCTTTTGGCGAATCGCACGGCGCGGCTATCGGCTGCATTGTCGACGGTTGCCCACCGGGCATGAGTTTATGCGAGGCCGATATTCAGCACGATTTAGATCGTCGCAAACCCGGCACATCGCGCCACGTGACGCAACGCCGCGAATCGGACACGGTGGAAATTTTATCTGGCGTATTTGAAGGAAAAACCACCGGCACGCCAATTGCGCTATTGATTCGCAACGAAGATCAGCGCAGTAAAGATTACGGCAATATTGCTGAAACTTTCCGCCCCGGTCATGCTGATTACACCTATTTTCAAAAATACGGCGTGCGCGATCATCGCGGTGGCGGCCGGTCTTCAGCGCGTGAAACGGCTGGTCGGGTGGCTGCAGGTGCGATTGCTAAAAAATGGTTGAAGGAGCGTTACGGCGTAGTGATTCGCGGCTATTTGGCGCAACTTGGCGACATCGAAATTCCCTTTAAATCTTGGGACGACATCGCTGACAACGCTTTTTTTGTCGCTGATTTAAGCGTCGTTGAGCAACTCGAAAATTATATGGATGCGCTGCGTAAATCCGGCGATTCGATCGGAGCAAAATTAACGGTGGTCGCGCAGAACGTGCCGGTTGGTTGGGGCGAGCCGGTGTTTGATCGTTTGGATGCAGAAATCGCCTACGCGCTGATGAGCATTAACGCGGTGAAAGGTGTGGAAATTGGCGCTGGCTTTAATTGCGTGACGCAAAAAGGCAGCGAACACGGCGACGAACTGACGCCACAAGGGTTTTCAACGAATAATGCCGGCGGGATTTTAGGTGGAATTTCAACCGGCCAAGATATTGTTGCGAATTATGCCATTAAGCCAACTTCTAGCATTCGCTTACCGCGTCATTCGATCGACAAAGCGGGGCAACCGGTGCTGGTTTCGACCGAAGGCCGCCATGATCCTTGCGTCGGCATTCGCGCCACGCCCATCGCCGAAGCCATGCTCGCGCTGGTGTTGATCGATCACGCGCTACGTCAGCGTGGACAAAATGCTGATGTGGTTTGCTCGACGCCAAAAATTTGATTTCAAGTAAATCGGAAAATCAAAAGCTGTCCACGAAAGGCACGAAAAATTCAACTGCCAA
>Ga0114977_10000457_pt1 | contig 27191 bp, 37 predicted proteins | sample S_130805_MF_Meta_FD_87026 | JGI IMG/M metagenome (GOLD analysis project Ga0114977, IMG submission 87026) | Freshwater microbial communities from Lake Simoncouche, Canada to study carbon cycling - S_130805_MF_MetaG | ecosystem: Environmental > Aquatic > Freshwater > Lake | place: Lake...
TGAACCAAACTCTGAATCATAAAATAAAACGACAGCATCCTCATACTTATCCAAATAGGCTTTGGCAAGCAATAACGAGAATGCTGTTTTAAAATGTTTAGATGGACCTGCAAATACTGTGAGACCAGGAGTCAGCCCGCCCTCAAGACTTCCAGACATCGCGACGTTAACCATAGGAACAGAGGTTTGAATCATATCCTTCTTTGCAAAGAATTTTGATTTGCTCAAAGTTTCTGTTTCTTTGATTGTCGAATTTTTCTTTAATTTTTCAAGTAACGACATAATAACTCCTTAAGTAATTTCAATATTATAATATGACCATGACAAAAAGTCAATAGTTAATTACACCAACTTTGTTTAGCATCTCCGTAATATTCACGGGCGAAGCCGTTTCTAATTAATTCTGCTCTTAAACTTACTCCGTTTAAAATAATGTCACCTAAAACACGACCACCAAATTTATCCCAACCATATAACATGACTTGATGTTTTTGCGTGGAATTTATTGCATTTTTGGTAAAGACGCTAGCAGCTTCTCCGCGTTGTTTTTCAGAGTCACATTGTCCTCTAAACCCCTTTTCCGGTGTGTCTACTCCAAACACTCGAACAGCAATTTCAGGCTTCAGCGGCGCCGGTAAATAAGGTGCAGCAATAACTACAGTATCTCCGTCGGTTGCTCTTAAAATTTTGGCATCATATAAAACTCCCTGTGGAGTTTTTTGTGCATAACTTGTAGATGCACATAATAGAAATGCAAGTGTTAATAATAATTTTTTCATGCGAATAATCCTTCCAATGTTGCTTGTGGCTTTGCAGACCAACCTACACCATTCAATATTGTTGTTAACGGTTCAAGAAATGATTTCTCAAACATTATATCATAATCTACATACTGCTTCAAATTGAACTCTTCGGGAATCACATTGATAAAGGCAATACAATTTTCTTTAATCAAGTTTGGTTCTTTTAAGTAAATGAATTTGATCTTATCGCCTTCACTTATAAGTTCATACTTTTTATCTATTTGCTTTTCTTTTAAATAAAAGTTATACAGCAAGGCTCCTCGAACGTGCATTGGAGTAGCCGGTTTATATATAGATGCTCTATCTGTATATTTATCGACTCCGTTTACTCCTCTGGGAAAGGCAATTAATTCTGGTTCTAATTTACGATACTTACATTCAAACTCTCGAATGTAATCTTGTAGTTCTTGTTCTGTTCCGGTCAATGCCAATTTAACTGCCTGCTTCAAAGCGTCTCGTACAGGTTCGGGTGTAGATGATCTAACAATCTCTAATCCCATGACCTTCAACTTCGGCTCTTTATATTGAACGCCCTCATTGTTGTAAACATTTAAAGCATATCGTTTTTTAGCAACCCAAATGCCTCGATCTGCAATAACCTCACGCTTAAAATAAATCTTTGTTTCAAATGCATTAGTATAATCCGCAAGCCCATCACATGACTTATTAATTGCCTTTTCAATTTTCTCATTACAAATCTTATCGAGAATCTCTACAATCTTTTCTTTTGGTTGATCTTTGTAGAATTTTTGAACCAATGGGTCAAGTGTAATATAACACGCATCTGTATCTGAATAAAAAGAATAAATGTGATCTTTAGTTCCACATACTTTATTTAAATACTCATCCAATGCTTTGCCAACTGTTTGAATAATATACTGACCGGTCATTGTGATACCTTCAGCAATGTTCGAATCATAGAATCTAAAAAACTCATTGCCCCATGCACCAAACAAAGAGTTCAATTGAATCTTACGAGCCATCTGAAAGTTGTTATACTTTGCAATCTCTTTTTGCCACTTCTTATCTTTTGATTCTTCATACTTTGATTGAGCAGCCAACATTAACTTCTTATATTTTTGTCGATCGTCAAATAACTTCTGAACAATCTCAGGAAACAATCCTTGTTTCTCTCTGGTATAACAAAAACCATTTGCCGACATACAATAGTTATTATCTTTTAAGTCATCTAGATTAATAGATTGTTTTAACAATGAGTTTACATCTGCATTCTTTGTTGCTTTTCTAATTTGTGTTTCTGGCGACAAATTATACTGCATAATAATACTTGGATACAGACTTGTCGCATCAAAAGAAACAACCCAATCATATTTGCCTGGTCGTGGTTCTTGAACAAATGCCCCGACAATTTGTCTGCCGGGCAAACCTTCTCTCTGATGGACAACGATGTTTTGTTTCCATAAATGATTCCATAAGATACAGTCCCAAGTTCTTACAGCTGAGAATACATCAACATAATTACACTTCGCATCATACGCCATTGTAAGAATCAATTCAATCAACTTCATCTTATCTTCAAGCTGGTCAACAAGTTCTACGTCAACTACGTTATACTCAACAAACTTTTGCCAATCATTTTTATAGAAGTCTCGGAATGAAGTATATTCATCATACGATAATTTCTCTTTACCTAGTTCTACTTTGGCAATGTGATCCAACTTATATGATTCTTGAGCACTGTAGGTAAACTTCTTATACAGATCAAGATAGTCTAGAATGGCTACACCAAGAATATCATAAATAAGTTCTGTGCGACTCATGCGGGTAAACTCTTTTGGATTTACCACACCCCAGGGTGATAGCTTTTTAACAGAATCATCTCCAAGAATGCGTGCCATTCTTGAACACAAATATGGAATATCAAAGAACTCAATGTTCCATCCTGTAAGAATGTTAGGGCAATTGTCTTGAAAGTATGCTAAGAACTTCTGAAACAGATCATACTCATCTCGGCATTGTATATAGGTATGATTATCTTTTGTTACTTTAAATTGTTTCGATCCAAATGTCACAAGCTCTTTAGTACTTGCATCTTGAATCGTAATCAATAATAATTCTTCTTTGGGATCTCTGACATTCGGGAATCCAAGTTCTGCAGAGGTCTCAATATCAAGAGACCAAATTTTAATCTGCGAAATATCGAACTCTACTTCGTCTGGAAACGTCTTTGTGATATACTGATATGCGTAATTTGTATTACCGAAGATGTGATAATTTTCTACTTCTTTGTATCTTTTGACATAATCTTTGGCATCGTTGATATCTGCGAATTCGATTTCTTCAAGATTATCTCCGTATAACGACTTATACTGTGATTCTTTCTGTGACTTTGTAAATAAGCTTGGTTTGAATTCGATCTTTTCCTGAACGGTTTTGCCGTTATTTACGCCCCTGACCAGAATACGATTACCATACTGATTTACGTTAGTGTAGAACTTCATTAAAAACCTTTTAGACACAATAAATAATTATATCATTATATAGGAAAAGTGCTTATTTGTCAATAGGTTATGCGACAAAGATAACCAAATCTTTATATTTGAATAGGCATAAATATATGAATACGCATATGTTAGTAAGGATAATCAAATGGAATTTACAGCTGGATTTACGTTAGTTGGAGGTGGGACTTTTGTTGCGCCACCGCCCCCTCGTCCCGCCTTATATATGTGGGCATGGGGCTCTAATTACAAAGGAAAACTTGGTTTAGGCGATACTAATAATAGATCTAGTCCAACACAGGTGGGTGCGTTGACCGATTGGGAAAATGTATATGCGGGCGGAGGTACGGCCACTGCTGGATTAAAAACTAATGGTACTTTGTGGACATGGGGAAACAATGCGAACAACGGCAGGCTTGGACATGGTGACACCATAGATAGATCTAGTCCTACGCAAGTAGGGACATTGACTAATTGGGCATCTATGGGTGTAGGCAACGGGCACATGATCGCAATAAAGACAGACGGTACATTGTGGGCATGGGGATATAATTCGGATTACGGGAATTTAGGTTTAGGCAATCTTACAAATTATTCAAGTCCAAAACAAGTTGGAGCATTAACTGCATGGTCCAAAATAAGTACAGGATATAATAATAACCTAGCAATTAAAACAGATGGAACTATGTGGGCATGGGGACATAATACAAACGGCAAATTAGGATTGGGCGATACCAATAATAGATCTAGTCCAACACAGGTAGGTGCATTAACTACGTGGTCATCTATAAATGCAGGAGAAGACCTTGCGGCCGCAATAAAAACTGACGGCACCCTATGGATGTGGGGACAGAATAACTCTGGACAATTGGGATTAGGAAATACTACGTATTACTCAAGTCCAAAACAAGTCGGCGCTGATACAAATTGGGCAAGTGCATCTGTTGATGCATTTCAGTCCATTGCAATTAAAACCAACGGCACATTATGGGCATGGGGCGCCAATGGTGGAGGACAGCTTGGTTTAGGTAATACCATAAGTAGATCTAGTCCTGTACAGGTTGGTGCATTGACTACGTGGTCAAGTATTGGGGCAGGTGGTTATCATACCCAGGCTATTAAAACGGATGGTACATTATGGGCATGGGGTTACAATTTTGATGGAATATTGGGACTAGGTAATGCTACATATTATTCAAGCCCCAAACAAGTTGGCGCATTAACCACCTGGTCAAAAATTTCGGTAGGTTACTTATATAATCTGGCACTCGGTTAATTAATAATTAAAAGTAAAACAAAAATAGGAGAAAAAATGTTCAACAAAAAGGTTGCCGCATTGGCACTTTTTGTTATGATGTTTGGTAGCACTTTAGCGCAAACGACAAGTGGAACCTCTAGCACAACTGGAGGAACAACGACTGGGACTACAAGTCTTATCAATCAAGGTAGTTACGACGGGGGCAAAACATTAGTAGACACCAATAGCACTTCTAATAGTGTCAGTACCGTTAACAGTAATAGCAATGCTACAAGTACAAGCACAGCTACAAGTAATTCAACTGTTAACAGTACATCTGTAAATACTAATAACAATAATAGTGCAAGTACCAGCACAAGTACAAATGTTAATACTAACAACAATATTAACAGCGGTACGCAGACGTTAAACAATAACAACGTCAATTCCGGCACAATGACGTATAATAATAACAACGTCAATACTGGCACAATGACGAATAATAACAATAACGTCAATACGTCATCTTCAACCGCAACTAACAACAATGTTAATACTAATAATAACATTCAGAGTGGAACATTAACAAACATTAACCAAAATACCAGTGCGGTTACAAGCACAAACGTTAATACTAATAACAATGTGAACAGCGGTACGCAGACATTTAATAATAATAACGTCAGTACCGCTACAACGGCAAACACGAATGTGAATCAAAATAACAATGTGAATACTGGCGATATGACTAATAGAAATATTAATACGTCAACTATCAATAGCACCAATGTGAATCAAAATAATAATGTGAATACTGGTGATATGACCAATAGAAATATCAATACTTCTACAAGTGTTAATACAAATAATAATATTCAAAGTGGTAGCATGACGAATATTAATCAAAATACCAGTACAAGTACTAACACCAATACAAACACTAATTACAATGTGAATAGTGGTACGCAGACTTTTAATAACAACAACGTCAGTACAAGCAACAATATTAATACAAATAATAATGTTAACAGCGGTACTATGACGTATAACAATAATAATGCAAGCACTGCTACAAATAATAACAACAACGTCAGTACATCTACTAATACTAACAACAATGTTAATTCTGGCGATATGACTAATAGAAATATTAATTCGTCAACTGCAACAAGTACCAGTAATAACACAAACGTTAATCAAAATGCAAACATCAATCAGAACATAAATTCTGGCGAAGTAACTAACATTAATAAAAACGAAACTGTTATTACACAAAGAGTAATTCAGCCTCCACCTACAGCAGTTGCACCTGCAATGATGAGCGGTGGTAATAATGATCTATGTACTACAGGATCAGCTGGATCAATACAAACACAAGTATTTGGTGTTTCATCTGGCGGAACAATGCGAGATTTAAATTGCGAAAGATTAAAACTTTCTAAAACCCTTTATGATATGGGAATGAAAGTTGCTGCAGTTGCAGTCATGTGTCAGGACGAACGAGTGTTTAATGCAATGTTAAATGCCGGCACACCTTGTCCTATTGAGGGTAAGATTGGCGAACAAGCTAAACTTACATGGGAAGATAATAAAGATAAAATCCCACAAACACCGAAAGTAGACAAATATGAAACTGCTAAAAACATTGGCCTTGGTTCTTTGCTCGGCATTCTTGTCCATAACGCTTTCAAGTAAAGCACAAACAGTAGATACAACAGGTAACCTGGTTAATTTTACTAATCAGGCTACCGGAACTACATCTACTTGGCAAAATGCAGGTAGTATCGGACAACCATTGACTTGTTGGCAAGGCGGAGATCCTGGATATTGTGGTCCTCTACCTAGAGTTGCTGCATGGGGTACAGGATCAAATATAATTAACTTTTCATACGGGTTAACAAACCTGAATCAAATTGTTAACATTAACAATGCCTTGGCCAGTGCCGGAACCGGGTTACAAGTTAATGGTTTCAATTTTAGTTTCCAAGCAAAGAACGGAAATGGATGGGATAATGGTATGCAGGATTATCTAACTGCATATGTTAACATCTATAACAATACAAATTCAAAAGTATTAGAATCATATAATTATGATTTAAATCGAAAATATAACTGGACTCAGTTTAGTTATTCGGAAACATTTAAAACTCCGTATGCTACGCCAAACGTAGGTAATGCAGTATATGGGTTTATAGGTAAAGACAATAATTTTTGGGTAGGCCCATATGGCCCAGAAGTAACTGCCGTAAATTTTAGTTTAAAATATAGTGTTGATCCATGTACTATAAATGCTTTATCCAGTCCTTCTTGCCCAGGATATCTTGCAGCATTGGCAAAATTAGCGCCGGCTCCTGCAGCAGCTCCTCCCCTTGACCCTATTTCAATTGCGGTCGCACCCCCAACTGGGCCGGCACCTCCACCAACTGGGCCGGCACCGCCGCCACCTGGATCTCCTCCACCGCAAGATCAATCGCAACCTCAACCAGGACCAGCGCCTCTAGGATCTCCTCCGCCACCTGGGTCTGCCCCTCAACAAGCTGCGGCACAACCTAGCGCAAATAATCAACAACCAAAAGCAGGAGAAGTTGCAGATGCTGGAGGCGGAGGAAAAAGTTCATCGCCGGTTTCTTTATCATCTGTTTTAAGTATGATAGGATCAAATCAAGAAAAAACTGCAGCATTGGAAAAGTCAGTAGTGCAAGCTGCAGATGCACAGGCATTTTCTGCAGGTGAGTCAGCAAAACAAACTGCAGAAAAAATTGCAGGGGAAGCGCAATCGCAAAGTATTGCTATTAGTAATTCACAATCTGCAGGCACTCCACAAGCATCAAGCACACAATCTTTTTCTGGTCCAGGACAAAATAGCGGACTACCATTACAAGGAAACTTACAATCCAATACAACATTTAGTTCTACTAGATTGGAACAATCGTTATCAAGTGTGAATTCTGGGCAATCATCTTCTAGTTCAAATATGAGTTTTGGTATACAACAAAATATACAGAATGATACAAAACAAGATTTTGTTTTTAATGTTCCACAAACTATTGCGTATATTCCTAAAATAGAATCTTCAAATAAAATAGAAATTAATACCAGTGTTCAAATGCCAAAATATGAACCACCTACAAATTATGAGAACATGGGATTACAAGTCCCAATATCTACTGTAGGTAGAACCCAGTTTGAATTTAAACAAGACACGCAGGCATCTACACAATTTACTATGATGCCCCCGGTTAAATATGAACCACCGAAATTTGAAAACAATACAGGAACTTCTACTCAAGTATATCAGTATCAACCCCCAATTGTTAAACAAGATACAATTATATCAATGGTATCTCCGCAATCATTAACTTATAGTTTAGTACCGCCCACAAAACAAACATCTGCACAAATAGAAATGCCAGTATTAGAAGGTATCAAATTTAGCGGAAATAAAAATCCTGTAGAATCTGCAATAGAATATAGACCAATTATATTGCAAACTACTTCAGGTCAACAAACTGATACGGTAAAACGTAATGTACAAAATAATGAACTTGCTGGTGGAGTATCAATTGAATCAATTGCAAGGCAACCTGCAAATTTTGCGCAGTATTTTTCAATGATTCCAGATGCAGCATTTTATGAACCTAAAGAAATTTATAGAAATCAAAAGACTGTTGACAATGTAAGAGCTTTAAGATCACTTAGCTCTGATAGGTTGCACCAAGAAATGATTGAAAAGCAATATAAACTAGGAGAATAATATGGGATATCTTCCTTACGTAATTGTAGGAATTGGTTTAGGATTATCCGCAACAAGTATTATAACAAAGAATAGTACAAAATTACAAAATGCAAAAGACAATTTAGAAGCAAAAAAAGAATGGTTGAGAATGCTTTCAACACAAAAAAAAAAATTAGGAGATAAAAATGGCAGAAGAAATTAAAGACGTTAATGCTAAAATTGACGAAGCAGAAGCAGCAATGAAAAAGTATGCTAGCAAAGATACTGTTATTAGCATAGGTGGATATGAATTTACCCCAGCAAAACTAATGGTAGCTGCTACTATTGTGTCATCTGTACTAGGTGGGTTATACGGTACATTTGAAGTATATAAAGATTACGTAGGAATGAAGAAAAAGATTGCAGAATATTCTGCACCAGATTTATCTGGGTTTGATAAACGTCTAGCTGTTATTGAGGAGAACAGCCAAAAGACAAGTGACTATACTCGCGATATTAAAGTTGATTTAAAGAATGATCTTCGTCGCAACGAAACAGTAACTGAACAGGTAGAGCGCAGTGTTAAAACTGCACAACGTGAGACGGAAAGTGAAATGCGTGATATGCGCAAGGCTGTGCGTGAAGATTTGGAAAGAGCAAGAACTGAAGCGGCGGCAATTCGTAAGGATATGGAATCAACACGTAAGGAAATTAACAGTGAATTTACTGCGGCTCGTAGAGAAATTAACCGCGAAGTAGAAACACTAAAGAGAGAAGTTGATAGTAAAATACAAAAAGCTATGGACAATCCACTAGCAAATAAATAAATCTAAAGGAGATTAGTATGGCTGAAGAAAAGAAACCATTATCACGTTCCGAGCGTGAAGCACAAATTAAAGATAAAGCCGGTTGGTTAATTACTGTACTTGCTGCTCTTTTAGCTATTAATACTTATATTGCTTCCGGTAATAGTTCTAAAGTATTAAACAATACTATTAAAGCAAACGATACTTGGGCATTCTTTCAGGCAAAGTCGATTAAACAAACTCTTGCTGAAATGGCTAGAGACGATGCGGTTGAAAGAAAACAATTTGAAAAGGCAGATAAGTTAACTGCTAAAATTAATAGATACGAGAGCGAGCCTGCAACGGGTGAAGGCAAGAAAGAACTAATGGCTAAGGCCCGCGCTTTAGAAACTGAGCGTGATGAGATACGCAAGTCTGGACCATGGATGACCTTTGCTGGTTCTGGATTTCAAATTGCTATTGTGTTATTGTCAGCTAGTATCTTGGCTGTAGCACCCGCATTATATATTGCAAGTATTGCGGTTGGCGCATTATCTGCGTTGTTAATGAGTCAAGGCATATGGTTGTGGATACCAATAGTGCTATAACTCAACAAAAAAAGTATCGCAGCATTTTTATTAGTGATGTGCATCTTGGCACAAAAGATAGTCAAGCTGGCAAATTAAATAACTTTTTAAAACATAATAGTTGCGATACTTTATATCTAATTGGTGACATTATAGACGCTTGGAGAATACAACAAAATAAATGGCGTTGGAAACAAAGTCATACCAATGTTGTGCGCCGTGTTTTAGGTCATGCCAAACGTGGTACTAGAGTAGTATACATAGCAGGAAATCATGATGAGTTTCTAAGACCAATGATACCATATGGTTTTAGTTTTGGTCTAGTAGAAATTCACAATCAAATAGAACACATTGGCGCTGACGGCAAGCGCTATTTAGTAACACACGGAGACTTGTTTGATGGTATAACAAGATTAGCACCGTGGATATCATTTTTAGGAGATAAGGCATATGACTTCATTCTTTCGCTCAATAGCAAGTTCAATTGGATACGCCATCGTATGGGTTTTGGGTACTTTAGCCTTAGCAAATTCCTTAAGCACAAAGTCAAAAAGGCAGTAGACTTTATATTTCAGTTTGAAAAGAATCTTGCAGGATATTGTAAGAAGCGCGGATATGATGGTGTTATCTGTGGACACATACACCATGCCGAAATAAAAGATATAGATGGCGTCACATACATGAATGACGGTGATTGGGTCGAATCATGCACCGCGCTTGTAGAACATCATGATGGTCGATGGGAAATAATAACTTGGACTAAGGAAAAAGATGATGAACCTCAGTAATAAAATTACTATCGTGGTGCCTTGTAAGAATGAGGAAAACTATATTCATCATTTGTTAGATGCTTTGCGCCTACAAGACATTAGCGATACAAGAATCATTATTGCCGATTGCTCTACTGATAATACTAGACAAGTAATAAAAGATAATAGTTCTTCATTGAATGTCGAAATTATTGAAGGTGGCCCAGTTTCATTTGCCAAGAATAACGGAGCAAGATTAGTTACTACTCCATATATTTTATTCATTGATGCAGATGTTCGGTTCTTTAAAAACACAGTAATTAAAGATGCCGTTAACGAAATTGTGTCCAATGACTTAGATCTAATTGGGCTAAACATTAAATGTTATGACAAAGACTTACGTGCAATAATTGGATTTACAATTTTTAATATTATTAATCACATATTAAAATTCTTTTCCCCATTTGCAATCGGGGCATTTATGTTGACTCGCAGAGATAGATTTGAAGAATATGGCGGGTTCCCTGAAAAGACAGTAACATCTGAAGATTACTTTCTATCAAGAATGTATAGCCCAAAGAAGTTTAAAATTGCAAATCACTATTTTGGACAAGATTCCCGTAGGTTTAAAAAAATGGGATACTTTGGAATGGGTGCATACTTAATAAAGAACTTCATTAATCGTAACAACAAAACATATTGGGACAATCTAGATTCATCTAAGTACTGGAACTGAATGCTGTAATATTACTGTAATATATTATTTCATAAATAATAGTGTGCCAAGAGCACAAATCATTAACAAAAAGGAGTAAACATGAGATTCGAAGATCTAGCAGTAAGATTAGTAGCCGTTGAAGCTAAATTAGCAACACTAACAGGTATTAGTGCTAATAGCGATATTGCAACCGCATTAGAAGAACTAGATGCGCGTTTAACATTAGTAGAAGTTACCGTTGGCCATTTAGTTGCTGTTCAAACACAAGAACATATTGAAGCGATTATTGCTGCGCCAGCAGATGCTGCTCCTGTAGCAGTTGAAGATGTGGTGGCATTATCAGCAAGTGCAGATGTCCCAGCAGCCGCTGACATTGTAGCTGATGTAGTTAATGCTCAGGTTGAAACAGTTGCAGTTGAGAATACAGAAGTTGCTGCGATTATAGCTGCAGCAGTAGCCGCAGTTGTAGCTGCAGACCCAGAAGTTGTTACAGATCCAGTAGCAATTACTGCAGCAATTACAGAAGCAGTTGCAGAAATGCCAGCTCCAGCACCAGAAGTAGCAGCAGAAGCAGGTGCCGCAGTTGCTGAAATTATTGCCGCAGCTACAGGTGAAGTTGTTGCTCCAGAAGTACATGCAGAAATTGCTGCAGCTGTTGCAGCAAAAGCAGATCCAGCGTTAGATGCTATCGAAGAGCGTTTGAATGTTGCTGAAGCAAAGGTTAATAGCTTGTTGGGAAAGTAATAATAAAAATCAAACAATGGTTTGATAATTTATTTAATTCGGGTACAAAATAGCGTATCGCTGGATTTGCGTAACCAGCACTGAGGGCCGCAAGGCCCTTTTTTAATCTGTTTGATATTCCTGAAGTGCGATAAATTCTGCTTCGGGAATTCTAGTCTTACCGTTTTTACTTCCAAGAACAACAACGATGCGTCTGCCGATATCAGTATCAAGCATCATAACGATACAACCACCGGCAGCATTTGTTGTTCCAGTTTTACTCACAATAAAATTATGTCTCTTTCCAATAATAGGATTTGTATTATTAAAAAAGAACCACTTCTTTTTAATTTGAATTTTTACTTGCGATGTTTTACTTGCTTCTACAATATCAGTATAGTAGCTTGCAGAAAGAACTAGTTCTAATAAATCTCTAGCTGTACTAATATTCATTGGGCTTAATCCAGACGCTTCTACAAATTTAGTATTAGGCATATTAATTGCCATAGCTTTTAAATTCATATCTCGTATACAACTAGGTTTGCCGCCAGGATAGTTGTCGCACAATATAATAGCTGATTCGTTACTGGACTTTACAAGTGCCAACTGTATGTGTTGCTCTCTTGTAAATTTGCCAAGCATTTGTTGCGGATCTTGGCCTGAATCAATTACGACCATTGCAGTCATAAGTTTAGTAATACTGGCGATTGATCTCGATTCATCAATACTTTCGCCTTCAATAATTTTTCCATTACCATTAGCAACAAGCCAAGAATGAGCAGTTACTTTCATGGAAAAGGCATTGCTTGTTATAAACAATGCCAATATCATTATATATTTCATAAGTAATCTTTACTAGATACACGCCCCATTATCTTATAATTGTGACCTGAACCTAGCAAGCAAGCTATCTCAGTACTGTATTCGACTAATGACCATGTCTTTGTTGCAGGATTAACTGTTAATACAATCTTATTTGCGAATGTATCTTGGTCAAATACCATAAGTATTGTCTCACGGTATTCTTCAAATATTGCGTCAAACATCTCTTTTGTTTCCATGCACAAAACAGGCTTGGCGTTTTCTTGACTACACGCAACCGTAGACACGGCTAGTAGAAGTGATAATATAATTTTTTTCATAATGGATGCGGACCCCAGAGTTGAACTAGGAACTAAGGATTATGAGTCCTTTGTGATACCATTTCACCAATCCGCGGCATAATTTATTTATACAACCGGAGTATACTCGATCCCCGTTGTAGCTAAACCTACTAAACCAATTGTAGTTTCAAATGCTGGTAACTCACTAGCTGCAACTAAAACATCTGCTTGAGACAATTTGCTGCTATTCATCCAATTAACATATTCCGTAACTTGTGCAAAAGTAGCATCAGCACCAAATACATTTTTGTAGACTTGTTTAATAAATGTTTCGTTGCTAACACCGCCTGCGTCTGTTTTATAAACATCTGTAGCTAGCAATGCTTCTGCTAATTGTTTGTTTGTCCAGCCCTTGTCCGCAAGGTTAATACCAATACCTACATAGGCTTTGGTAACATCTGCAACACCTAAGCCAGCAGCTAATAAAGCATACACATCGCCAGCTTTGCCTGCCGCATCATACGCAATAGCTTTATCATTAAACACAACGCGCTCGTGATCTGCCAATTCAAAACTAACAGTAGGTGATAATGTACTTACTGCAGATACTTTACTTGCAGATTTTGTAACTGTGAAGTCTGCAGCTTTACCGTCAAACGCATAAGTATCTACACCAGTAGTGCCAGTAACATCAACAACAACATCTACGACGCCATCGCCAGAACGACCAGTTCCAACTGAACCGAATGTAGCAATTTTACCCAATGCACCAACTGTAGCAACAGTCAGGATCAAATCATTTGTAGGCGAGGTTCCGCCCAATGCAGTTCCTGCAATAGTGATAGTATCCCCTGCAACATATCCAGCGCCAGAACTTGTTGCTACTGAATCTAGTGCTACAATATAAACACCATCTGTTTTAGTTACATCAAACTTTGCACCGGTTCCTGCGCCAGCAGTTGTGCCTGTTTTGTCTTGATATGTTGTATTAACTGGTTTATCTTTAATTGTAATTTTAGTTGTCATTTTTTTCCTTTGTTTTAATTAAATCTTCATCATAGTATTCATTCTTCATAATCGCATCATCAAACTTTTCCTCATCTGTTTTTTTATTATTACGAAAAATAGCATCGTAATTATTATCAAATGTAGTGAGAGGAACACTATATGGTCTAGGTTTACTACCTTTACCGTTCATTTATTTACCCTGGCCTCTGTATGCCTTATAACTTCTCTTTTGAGTCTTATTCATACTAGAAGTTTTTGCCTTACCACCTTGTTTGGTGCGTTTTTTAAAGTTATGTACTATTTTCATTTGGTATCTTTATTATTAAGTTCTTGCTCAATTTTATTCAATGAAACATTTAGTGATGTTAGTGCACGCTGATAGTCTGTAATCATACTATCAGGCAATTCTGAAATCCATATAACTTTTGAAGCATCAACTTCTATGGTATGGTTAACAACATATGGGGCATATGGAAACAATGCCAACGTCATTTCTTTTTCAAATCCAGGTTCACGATTAGGTGCCATTGTTAAAATGAATGGTTGCACAAGTTTAATACTTGATGTTTCCATTGACATATCAGCAACCAATTCTTCACCGGTTTGTAGCTTTAAAATTTTAATCATTTAATTCTCCGTTTACGAATAATATATTATAACATCTTTATGTCAAATATCAAAGTATTCTGTTATCATTTGGACAACTAGGGCCGAAGCCCTAGTGTTTTTACGAACCCTTTGTAGGGAGTTTATCCCCACGAGTGGCTAGTCGGTGTCGTACTTCGTGTACGATTTTTATAAAAGCTTTAATGAATTTCATAATAGACCTCTGCGTGATAATACTTGCATTCTAGTTTCTAGATCTTTATGATCTACAGAATCTCCTAGATACATATCAATTTCTTTTTGATATGATGGAGTAAAGGCTTTTTCAACCCATGACCAAAAGTCTTTTACCGAAGGAACATGAGCTCCTTCAAATTCTTTTAGATCATTGGTCATTATAGCATCCTATCTTCTACAGGATCTTCTGTAAGTAATTGAGGTTTAGATTTCTTTGTAGGCTTTGTACTTACTTCGGAATCTTTAACTTCAATCTTCTTTGGCTTTTTATGCTCAGGAATAATACGCTCTAAGAAAATCTTAAGCATACCATTTAGCATAGCGGCATCTTGAACTTCAATATGGTCTTCCAAAGCAAATGTGCGAGTAAATGCTCTATTAGCAATACCTTTGAACAAGAAGTTTTCTTCTTGGTCTGCGCCATTTACATTACCCTTAATAATCATTTTGCCATCGGCAAGTTCAATTTCAATATCTTGTCTGGCAAAACCAGCAACAGCAACTTCAATAACATACGTGTTATCTCCAGTTTTCTTAATATTGTAAGGTGGATAATTTGGAATGCTCTTTGTTAGATCATCATGAATCTTTGCCATCTTATTAAATTGATCGTCAAAGCCTACATATAATTTATCAAAGTCTTTGAACATATCACGGCCAAATATTTGTGGAACAAATGTCATTTTGTATCTCCCTTTTTACTTGTTTTACCGGTAATCGAATTAGCAAAAGTCTCTGACGCAATATTCATTACATCATTGGCAGACTTAACAATTTGCTTTGTAAAGACACGTTGTGCTTCCACAAAATCGACTAGGGGTTTTTGAAGGGAATCTTCCTTGACTGTTTGTTTGAGGAAGTTGATTTTGGCGTTTTGAATTGAATCGATAGCCATGTTTGCGTAAAACATATAGTTCTCCTATTAAGCGAGTTTTAGATTTGCTACCCCGAAGGCATAGCGTTAATCCTGCTTACTGACTACAGGGGTACCATACGTTGTACCAGCTTTAGACGTTCCCAAGGTAGTGGGACTGAAATTAGTTCGGCTTCTGGTTTATACAGCCCACACCGATTGCTGCGTTTCCCATCCCGGGGATTATAATTATTTATACAGATTATTCTTCTGTAGGTTGTTTTTTCTTACCAATATTATACTTTGTTTGTAAAGACCATTCATTTTTATCTTTAAATGCAATTACTTTGATCTGCGATAACGGTGCTAAATCTGTAAATTTATCAGGATCAATAATTTTTACCAAGCCCCAATCTATTAGCAACTTAGCAATTGTATTACGTCTTTGTAAATCGTTCTCTGTCAAATCTGCAGTCTTACCATCAAGAGCAAATAGCTCTTTAAAATGGACAATGAAGTATCTACCTTGCTTATGTAAGATATGGCAAGATTGATAAAGTACTTTATCTTTGCGTGATGCTACACCGATACGTGTGAGAGTTTCTCTGACCTTCAAAAAATCGTCAGGTTGTGCCATGGTTACTTCCAGCGGGTTGTATCCAGGATAATCAATGTGAAAAATATCTTCAGCCATTACGACCACCTTTTATTAGTTTTGTTCTTAAATAATCTAATTTTGAGTCGTCGAGAAGAGGGAGTACTTGGCGGGCTTTTTCTGTGCTATATCCATAGTATTCTTTAATTACTTCGATCGATTCAATTTTCTCCGCTTTGATCCATTTATTGAATCTTTTACGGGGCCTAATTGTATTTATAAGAAACGAAAACTGCATCTTTTTCTCAAGATGTGGTCGCGAATTCATCTCATTCGCAGGGATTACTGTATCATGTCCGTAAGATAGTCCTTTATTAATGATAAACGGGTTATATTGTTTCTCCGACCAATCATCTACAATGAGATTATCTTTGCTATAATGAATAGCATTAATAAAGTCGAAGGGTGAGATTGCAGGGGCCTTATAAGGAACTTCTGCGGGTTTTTCTACAGGGGTTCCAAATAAGCTCATGTTAACATCCTCACTAATCCTACTGAATCTATTGTTACCAATAGCAAGTAGTTAGCCAGCATGCCAAAAGATTTGCGAGTAAAAGCAGCCCAAGCATACATACCACAACCGAGGATCCATATAGGGTAAAGAGATAATAGGGGCGGATTGGGGACTGTGAGAGCCATGGTAATTGAACACCCAATACTAATAGCCCAAGCAAGCAACTCCACGCAAAAACGAAAGCGATTACTAGTATAATCATGTCTAATCCAATCTAATGTGGGTCGTAATAAATCAATCATTTAAATTCAACCGACGCCATAATCTCTGTTAAACACGCAACAAGATTAATTTCTTGGTCTGCACAAAATGCGGCCTTGTACTGATAGTCTGCAAGCAATAAAACAAGTTGCGGTACCTGTACAACTGAATCTAATAATGTATCATAGATTTTTCTGAAAAGAGTTTGCGGATCGTTATCTAAATTGTTAACAACCCAAGTACGCATCTTTTTCCAATCTTTGTCTTTGAGAGCAGAGATAAGGTCTTGCATATTAACCTCACCCATATTAACAAGAATACCCTCATCGATCTTGCCCGAAGATGCATAACGCTGTAACTCATTAAGTACACGACGATAATCGGGAAAATGTTTCTCAAGAACTTTTGCTACAACTTTAGGGTCAGCTTCAACCTTTTCGTTTGCCAAGATTTCATTAACACGTTTAAAGAAACGAGCAGCAATCTTCGGACGTTCTTCTTTACCAATTTTAAATTCGATTACCGCGCAACGAGAATGAAGCGGAGGAATAATACGATTTTTAAAATTACAAGTAAAAATGAATCTGCAATTTGCTGAGAATTCTTCTATGAATGCTCTTAAGGCCGGTTGTGTAGAATTAGGGTTTAAGTAATCAGCCTCATCTAAAATAACAACTTTAGTCTTGCCACTAAAGGATACTGTAGAAGCAAACTGTTTAATTTTAGTTCTAAGAACATCAATACCCGATTCCTCTGAACCGTTAATAATGATATAGTCTGTACCTAATTCTTCACACAATGCTCGAGCAATAGTAGTCTTACCTACACCCGCCGAACCACACAATAGCATGTTCTGTATTTCATCTTTTTCAACCATGTCCTGGAAGACCTTCTTTTGGTCTGCAGGTAAAATACATTCATCTAGTTTACGAGGGCGATAACGCTCAACCCACAAAAATTGATCTTCACGAAATTCCATAATAACTCCATAATATTAAATTTTACGCCAAATGTTATTCTCTTTGACATATAGCTTTCCGTCAGGTCCAACCTGCATCTTAGCTTGCACATGTATTTCAGTTCCGGGTTTATAATTAGGACCGGTGCCTATAAACATAAATTGTCCAGCGGGTGGCGGTGGTGGCGGCATCTTTTCACCATATGTTGCCTGCAACTGAAGTAAAGGCTGTTCGTCTAATTTGTCAGATAACTCTTTAGACGCTAGTTCATCGGGCGCAGGCATAAGACGCTCTTTGGCTTCTTTATAACCTGCAACACCTACACCTATTAGGCCTATAAAACCTAGGCCTTTAGCAAATGATCTACGACCTACGGGATTCATTAGATCACCGAATCAGGTTCCATTGCAATGAAATACTCTAAAGGCTTTGTAGCGTTTTTAAAGTGGAACAATTTCTTTTTAGCAACTGTTACTGCATAAGCATCGGGAACGATCTTGAAGTTTTCAACTGCCATGTGGCATTCAAATGTTTCATCTGAAGCACCAATTGTCTTTTTATAAGTGTTTGCAGTATCATTTTTCTTATCACCGATAGTCAATGTAACTTGACCGTTTTTACTGATAACAGAAATTGTAGGTGCTGCTGTAATAGCTGCTGCCTTCATAATCATGTTAACATCTTCAGATGAGAGGTTAAATTTAAAATGCTCATCAATCTCAATGTTCTTATCTGGTGCCGCAACAATAACGCTTGCGTTAGAATAGAAATACTCAAATTTACCATTGTCTTTAGAAATAGTCAAAGACTTCTCGCCAAAATCAACTTGCTGATTTTCCATCAAAGTTAACAATGCCAACAAAGAATTCAAATCATAAACAGGAACTTCTACAGGGAAGTCTTCAGTAACTGTTACACGAGCAAAGATATTCTTTGCTGTGCTGATTGTAGATAATGTCTGACCTTTACGGATCAAAATGTTACTATTAATTGCGGCGAAGTTCTTTAAGAACTGAATTGTTTCATTACTAAATTGCATAATATTTTCCTTTAAATTTGGGGATAGTCCGTCACATAATCTTCAATTGGTTCCCGATGCATCATCGGCTCTTCTACTTCAATGTCGTGTACATATAAAAGCATCAATGCATAGTGTAACACCTTTAGCAGGTCTTGTCTATTCCTTCCTGCTTTTTTTCCATATCTTTGAACATATTTCATAACATTGCCGGCGGTAAAGCCTACGCCATGTCCATTGTCAATAATAAATTCAGTTGCCTGAAATCTATTCATTGAATAATGTTGTCCATATGTTGCATCAATATATTCTTGGAACTCTTTAATAAGTTCACCTTCGTTGTATTTGTAATCTACTTTCTCCACGGGAATACTCCATTATATTTTTGTTTCATAATCTCATTGCCTTTCAAAAAGAATTGGCCTTGAACCGAATCTGCTCTATTACCTGCTCGATAATTTACAGTATACTTTCCTGTCACCTCACACTCTATTTTATTATCTTTAAGCGTATAAGTCAATGCTCTATCAACCTCAGGTTGATCGTCTGGATGCCTTGCACGTCTAAACCAAATAGGACTTAATTGCAATGCTAATGGTTTACTAAAAAAGAAACAATTAACATCTACAAAATAATCTCTGATAACCGATTCCCAATTACATAGGCTTTCACAATCATCATTACAAATGAACTTACCTTCATTGTCTACAATCTTTCTTAAGGTCGCCGCCCATTGGTTATCGCCAACCGTTTTTATTAGGGATTCTACGTGTTCTGGTTCTAACCAATTATCCTCATCCAGGTAACAAATATAATCGCCCTTTGCAATATGAGTAAACGCGCCATAAATTTTATGACCATTATATTGATCGACCCCTGTTGCATAAGGTAAGACAACTAAGTCTGCATTGTGGTTTTCTTGCTGCAAGATTTGCGCCACCTTGTCTAGATGATGCTCGCCATCTACAACCACAAGATGTTGAACATCAAGATATGTTTGGGATGCAACTGATCTAATATTGTCTCTTAGATATTCTGAACCTGTTGTTGCTGTAATTACTGTCACCTTAGTCATTTGCAGCTTTGCTCCATTGATATGCGTAATCTGCTTGTTGTATATTTTTATGTGCGAAATCTTTTCTCGCTATAACAGTTCTAACCATAACATATACTGGTCTTGGATGTTCTATTTCCAATCGTTGTCCGGGCTCAGGCGGATCCAATTCATATGTCCATCCCAAGTCTGCGGTATCGCCCACAAATACTTGTGTGTCTTTATACCCATTCTTTTCAGAATACAATGCAAAGAATAATTCAGGAGAGAATTGCCAGAATCCATGTCCGCAATTATTATTTGCAGGCAGTGCATGTAAAATTTGGCCACCTACTTTACATAATCTAGTTATGTTTTTAAATGCTTCATTAATATTAAATACGTGTTCTAATGTTCCACTATCAATAACAGTATCATATTCTTCAGGGCGATTCAAAGGTAAATTCATATCATGAATAATGTTTGCGCCCTCATAATCAGAATAATCTATTGAATCAACCTTTGTTGCTCCAAAATATTCCATTAACATATCGTCACAATATTGACTAGGTTTAAAATCTTTTATGTTTAAAAAATGTTCAACATTATGTTTTTGCACATGAAGACCTTGTCTACCTGCAGTAATTGTTTTACCAAACGGGCCGTGCTGACTTACGTTGACTAAAAACTGCATTTCCTGATTACCAATTCCCATAATATTTCCTTATTTTATTCGTGTAATTCACCATTGTTAAACTTATACTTTTTAGATACAGATTTTGGATCAAACTCCGCACATTCTTTTAATGTAGGAGGATACATTGGCATATCGTGTTCGTCGTATCCATTACCACAAAAATCATATGGATTAACTAATAGTGCTCTTGTTTCTCCAAACCAGCCTTCATTCATAGAATGCACTAATGCACTATCTTGAACCAAAGGCCAAATTACATCACGCAAGAATATTTGATCACCCACATAATAATTAAGTTGTTCTGTATACTTGTTCATCAAATTAAATACAGGCGTACTAAATTTACCCTTATAACCAAATGCGCAACCTATAATAGGAAATTCAAAATGTGCATCGTGGTCTCGGAATGTGTGGAACTTTTTATCAGAATTTATCCAGTCATTAACTGCTTTTTGTTCTCGTATAGTAATTCTACTATCTGAGTCACGTACAAGCACAATGTTATTTTCATTCTCAAACATTGCTCGAAACCGCCAGTACATTCCGTAGCTACCATCATTAACTTCTATGATATTTGCATCTGCTAAATTTGAGAATTTATTTTTGTCATCTGTATAAATTCTAAATTCCCAATCGGAGTAATATTTTTTTGATAATTCGTATTGACGGTTTGCGCCAACAATATATCTTGGGTCATCACCCCAAACACTTATGGATATAATTTTCATAATCAATAATTAATTGTTTCAAAATGATTTGGTATTTCTATAGGCAATCCGCCTTGGTGAAATTTTCTAGTGTTGTGATAAACAACCTTGTTTGTCTTTAATAATCCTAAATGTGACAATAAAGATATTAAAGGATATAGTCCACTGTTTATAAAATGGACTTCTTTCGCATTGCATATTGTGTGTATATAATCTAACACATCTGGAGTATCAGATTTATCTACTATAAACTTAGGAGATGCGGAATTAATCTGTAATTCAAAATTACCAGCAGTGCTTTCTGTATGAACAAAGATATAATCATTTCCTAATTTAGAAACAGTCTTATTATAAAATTTAATAGACTGTGATAGGTCTAACGGCATTCTAAATTTTGTATTTTTATCCTCGAGTGTCAACCCATACTGCGCATAAAAAGATCGTTCAAAGTGCATTGGATCTGTGTGCTCAAATCCAACCTTTATAACGGATATTTCTGAAATTGTACCAAAGTCAAAAATATCATGCGGTTCTTGTTTAACTTCAAATATTTTAATCTTGGGATAGTCTGCATATAGATGTGTCGCAGTTGGCACTACGTAATCTTTAGTAGCTAACCATACTTCGTCAAAGTCTTTGGCAATGTGATGAACTAATCCATTACAAGTAAACAGATCACCCATCCCAAGATGGTGGTATATAATTGCTCGATTTACCATATGAAATGTTCTTTGTAATATCGTACAATTTCTTTTAATCGAGTATCAAAATTAGCTACTGGTCTCCATCCAAGCGATTTTAATTTAGAATCATCTATTGCATATCTAACATCTTGGCCTTGTCTCTTTTCAGAGAAATCCATATGATCTAAGTAATCAGATTTATCAATGCCATATGCTTTTAATATTTTATTAGCAACAACAATATTTTGTTCTTCGTAATTGCCAGAAATATTATATGTTTCGTTAATCTTGCCAGATTCAATAATTGTTAAGACTGCAGATGCAGTATCACTAACGTGCAACCATGTTCTTGTGGGTGTGCCGTTATCGTGCATTAAAATTGGTCTGTCCAACATCAAATGCTTAACTGCTTTGGGTATAAATTTTTCAACATATTGTCCTATACCGTAATTGTTAGTGGGTCTAACAATTATATAAGGTACATCATATGTTCTTGCCCAGGCTGTAACTAACATATCCGCAGCAGCCTTTGTTGCTGAGTAAGGGTTACTGGGTTTAAGAAGATCTGTTTCAGTATGAAACCCTTCTTCTATATCTCCGTAGACTTCGTCTGTACTAAAATGCAATAATACTGGCCTTCTTGCTTTTGGTAATGCTTTTATAAGTTCTAATAACTTATGCACTCCATTGATGTTACTCTGTAAGAATACATCTGAGCTGGCAATACTATTATCTACGTGTGTTTCTGCCGCAGTATTAATGATGTAATCGCAATCATGAATGCGCTCAATGTCATTAATATCTGATTCTAAAAATTTAAATTTTAGAGACTTTTCTAATTCTGGCAGGAAATTTAAATTGCTTGCGTATGTCTTTTTATCAATACCAAATACATAGTATCCTGCATCAAGACATTTCTTTGTGACATGGTAACCAATAAAACCAAGACAACCGGTTACATAAACTACTTTTTTCATATATAAACTTTCAATCCATGGGCTAAGCCATATAATCTAAGACCAGCCCCTTGCAGTTTCATTAGATTATTACTATCTCCGGTATAATGTTTATCGGAGTATGACTCTACTACAAAATTCTTCTCAATATTATTTATATCGCAAAAGTAATCTAAAAACTCGCTAAGCAACATTTTTTGTCCATAAACACAATCTATATCATAACTATAGTATCGTTCGTTACCTGTTTGTGTTTCATTCGCAATATATTCTACAACATTTCCAAAATCTTGAATTGAAAAATAATCAAAATACTTATCTGCAATTTTTAGAGGCTCAGTTGCTGATAGAAACTTTTTTAACAATCTAAAATCAGGTTCGCCTTTTCCAAAACAACCATATAATCTAAGTGTGAAAAATTTATTGTTGTTTTTTATAATATTATGAATTGTTCTTTTAGAAAATGCATATGCAGAACTGTCTTCTGATTTTTCAATTCCAGAACCTATATTAATGTATTTAGTATACAAATGTTGATTGGTATAAAAATTATAGAACATTGCAAGGTTATCTGCTACATCTGTTGCGCTATTTTCTTTAACCTTTTCTTTACCGCCAAAAGTTAAACAATTAACAACTATATCAACTTGCAGTGTTTCTAATAATGTAGTAACTGTAGTATTATCCAATAAGTCAAGTGTGCCTTTGTATAAAGGATATACTTCGTGCTTTTTAGCTAAATGCTCAGTCAAATATGTACCAACAAATCCGCCGGCACCTACAATTAAAATTTTCATAGTTTTACAATCATTTCACTTTCTAATTCTTCATCGCTTAGAAACGGCATCATGTCGTGTAGGCCACATTGTTTACCATTCTTTAATGCCTGTGCTGGCAATATTTCTTGTTCTAAAAGACATTGGCAATCTATAATTGCAGGGCCTTCTTTAGATAACATTTCGCCCATTCTATCTAAATCTTTTGCAAGTCTAACATCCTCATATCCTATACCAAAAGATGCGGCAATATTTTTAAATGAAGGAAACCATAATCCAGTATCAGAACTTGTGCCATATACGCGACCATCAAAATATTTTGTCTGTGTATTTTTAATACTTAAATATCCATTATTATTCAGTATCACAAATTTAATATTAAGATTATGTTGTTTAACAACTGCAAGTTCTTGTATATTACTCATAAAACTGCCGTCGCCCGTAATAGCAATAACGGGTTGTTTACTAGCTAAGCTAACTCCAATTGCACCAGGCAATGCCCATCCCATATCAGCTTGTGCAGGACTAAAGATAAGTCTTTGTCCCTTTTTAGCATTCAACGCAACAGGGCCAGCATAGCTAATACTACCAGCATCCCCCATTAAAATATCATTAGCAGTACTATGCTTATTAATTGCATCAAGAACAGCATAGATGTTTACTCGATATGTGTCGTTATCTGCTCTATATTCATTTTGCATTACAGGCCACTTGTGTCGCCACCATGCACATTTTTCAACCCATTCGGCTCTTGTCATAACATTGCTCCAAAAAATTCATTCAATGATGTGTTATATGTTTCATCTATATGAACAATACCTTTATCGAATTCATCTGCATCTATATCTACCATAATTTTATAACTGTGTGGGCTAAATTGTTTTGGATCATATCCAATTACACTAGCACCCAAACTACAACCTAAAATTAACAACAGGTCAGCATTCTGCATAGCAAAGTTTCCTGCTCGACTACCTTTAATGCCTATGGCACCCACATTCAAAGGATGATAGGCATCATTATAATCTCTTGCACCATATGTACTAACGTATGGAATCTTATATGATTCAATGAATTTATTAAAGTTATATACAGCATCTGCTTGTCTAATACCATAACCTGCAAGAACAATTGGTCTTTCAGACTTTTCAATCGTTGCCTTTATATGAGAAACTTCAATAGGTCTTTTACGTTGACCAGCATTATATTCTACATAACTTGTAGGCATCTTTGCTGTTTGAACATCACTAGGAATATCTAACCAAACGGGGCCTGGTCTATCACTTTTAGCTATATGTATTGCTAAAGATAATGCGAAAGGAACATCTTCGGGTCTAGTTACAAATTGACTAAACTTTGTTATTGATTTATATGTATCCACCACATGATGTTCTTGTACCCCATACTTACGAATGTTTATCTTTCTCATATTGTTAATATGGCCTGAGCAAGTATTTGTTCTAACATTGCCAGATATAAACAATACAGGAGTCGAATCCTGCCATGCGTTTAATACTGATGTTGCGCAATTTGTTCCAGCACACCCCGTTGTAGGATTAACAACCGCGATGTTACCTGTAAATTTTGCTTCGCCAATTGCAGCATGCCCAGCGCCTTGTTCATGATGGTAACAAATATAATTGATATTTTTGTTTTTAATAAATCCATCATTCAGGCCACTAGCACCACCGCCCATTAAACCATGTACATTTTTAATTCCTGCTGAATACAAATATTCGGCAATCCAATCACAAACTCTCATTTTATGCCTTTCCAAAATCTGGAAACTCTACAAGTATGGTACTAATACCATCTGTTCTATTATATGATTTTTGATATGCGGGCATGATATCCTCAATTGTTTTTAATTCTACGACATCAATTGTTTTGCACATCAATCTAAATGCTTCTGCAAAGTTACCTTTATGTTGATCTTGAGGATCAATAGGTGTCTCTGATCCTACTGCAACTCTAATAATAACTTTAGGGCTACATTTACCGTCACTCATTAATCGCATTTTATCCAAATGGTTAATAATTTGATCTGTTGCAGCTAATAAAAAATTCCAACGAGGAACTACACTAACGGGAACAATTCCGTTAAGTGCTAGGCCAGTACTAACACCTATTTGCAAATTTTCTGCTACAGGAAATTCCATTTTCTTATTAGCAGGAACTTCTGTTAGACTTTCATAGCAACCTGTGCCGGCATAACAAACTGCTTGACCAAGTATCATTACATTATCCTGATCTGCAATCCAATTCATTGCTTGCTTTAATTCAGCATTGTATTTTGCGGTAGTCATTAAAATTGAACCCTTACACCTGCTCCTGCATGAGGATACTTATCATTTTTATATTTGTAGTATATTAAGTGTTCACTTACAAACTTATCGACGTTTTGCTCAGGCAAATACCATTTGTGATTTCCCCATACTGTTTCAGTAGGAGTCATTACACTTAATTCGTTATCTTCTACAATAAAAGTAATAGGCAAATCTTGGGCAACCGCATATTTGTATGCCTCTGCCCATGCACCCGTCTCTGCACTCATATCTCCAACCCAACACCAAACCTTTTCAGAGGTTCCTTTTAGTTTAGCTGCAAGCGCAATGCCTGTTGCTATACTAGGAATACCGCCCACAATACTAGAACAAATAAATTTGTATTCAGGCATATTCAAAATCATGCTTTTGCCTTTTACAATTTGTTCTTTTAATATCTCAGGTGGAATGCCTTTTAACAATGCCTGATAATGGTTGCGCCAAGTGCAACATATCCAATCTTTTTCAGTATCAATAAATTTAAATACTTGGCGAATTTGTTTTTCATTCCCCGAGGATAAGTGAATCGGAGCTCTAATCTTTGCTTGATTAAATAATTCTCCGATTTCTGTTTCAAAATCTATTAATTCTTGATTGGATATCATTTAAATAAACTCATAAAACTGTCTACAGTTTCTCCGATGTATGCAATTTGTTCTGGAGTAATAACAGGACTTGTACCATGGAAATAAGTATTAGTCATTGTCATTGTAGCAACTGGGAAATTATCTCTTGCATCTGCAGGATTCATTAAATGAGAATATGCAGGTTGCAACATAATATTGCCGGCAAAATAAGGTCTTGTCTGAATTAAATTCTCTTCCAAATAGTCTACAATGTCACTGCGCTTGAAAGGTGAACCTGCACGAATTGTTAATGGGAACGCAAACCAACTTGGGTCTGAGTATTCTTGTGCTCTTGGTAGATGGAAATACTCCTCGTATTTGCTGTAGATATCAAACAACAAACCATAATTACGACGACGAAGTGCATGAATTGTCTCCAGTTTTTCTAATTGAACTAATCCCATTGCACCTTGCAATTCAATAGGCTTAAGGTTATATCCAATCTCATCATAAACA
>Ga0114977_10000459_pt1 | contig 27176 bp, 27 predicted proteins | sample S_130805_MF_Meta_FD_87026 | JGI IMG/M metagenome (GOLD analysis project Ga0114977, IMG submission 87026) | Freshwater microbial communities from Lake Simoncouche, Canada to study carbon cycling - S_130805_MF_MetaG | ecosystem: Environmental > Aquatic > Freshwater > Lake | place: Lake...
GTCGACTCGTATGTGGTGTTCTTCGAGAAATTGAAAGACGAACTCAAGTCGGGACGCACACTCAAGAACTCAGCTGAACGTGGCTTCAAGTCAGCATGGCGAACCATCTTGGCAGCCGACATCGTGTCACTGATTGGTGCGTTTACATTGTGGTACCTGACGGTTGGTTCTGTTCGAGGATTTGCTTTCTTCCTCGGACTGTCAACGTTGTGCGACATCATTATCGCCTGGTTCTTTACCCGCCCGGCAATGCTGCTCTTGGCTCGAACCAAACGATTCCAGCGTGGCCGAATCTTTGGTATTGACAACACAGTAAATGCAACTGGAGGTACAGCATGAGTAACGAACTCGTCACTTCACGTCGCGGAATTCTCGGACGTCTCTACCACGGCGAGACATCATTTGACTTCGTCGGCAAACGAAAAATTGGTTTCGCAATTTCGCTGATCTTGATTGTCCTCACTCTCGGTTCTTTGTTCACTCGGGGCCTCAACTTGGGTATTGACTTCGAAGGCGGAGTTGCGTGGCAGGTGCCAAGTAGTCAAACCATGGACGTCGATGCCGCCCGAGCAGTGCTTGAAGACAATGGCGTTCCAACCGAAAATGCCAAGGTCCAAACTTTGACAAACGGAACGACAAGCTCCATCCGAATTCAGGTAGGAGACCAAACTCCCGAGGTTCGCGCCAAAGTTCAAAGCGAGCTTGCAACAAAGGCCAACGTTGACATCAACGAAGTTTCAGTGAGCTCGGTGAGTTCATCGTGGGGTCGTTCAATCACCGAAAAGGCTGTACGCGCTCTCATCGCATTCATGGTGCTCGTTGGTATCTACATTGCTTGGCGTTTTGAATGGCGGATGGCACTTGCCGCAATCTTGGCGATGTTGCACGACGTTTTAATCAGCGTTGGTGTGTACTCGATTATTGGCTTTGAAGTCACCCCGGCGACTGTCGTTGCCTTCTTGACAATTCTTGGTTTCTCGTTGTACGACACGATCGTGGTATTCGACAAGGTCAAAGACAACATCGACAAGTTTGGTGTTTCGCGGACCTCGATGGCCGACATCACCAATGTTTCGATGAACCAGGTTCTCATGCGTTCGCTGAACACCTCATTAGCAGCAGTTCTACCAGTGCTGTCGTTGTTGGTACTCGGATCTGGTGTCTTTGGAGCTATCGCATTACGCGAGTTCGCCATTGCTCTGCTCGTCGGATTGATTACCGGTTCCTATTCATCGATTTATATTGCCTCTCCGTTGCTGTCAATTTTTAAACAACGCGAAACCCGTTACAAGAACCTCAAGGGCGTTCATGCAACGGGTGTCGAACTCGCTCATATGGTGATTACTGGAGGCGCCACTGGTGCCAAGTCAATTCGTCGTCAGACCAGTGATTCCGATGAGTCGACACAAACGAACCAAGCGTCACCAACGTCAACGGCGCTCTTAACTCATCCGCCCCGCCCTCGTAAGAAGCGTCGCCGTTAATCATGAGTACTGAGTCAATGCAAGAACTCATACGTTCGATTCCTGATTATCCAAATCCGGGCGTGACCTTTCGAGACATCACACCGTTACTCGGTGATGGACCAGCGTTTCACGAAGCGATTTCACAGATCACTGAACGCTTTGCCAATTCGAATATTCAACGGGTCATCGGTGTTGAGGCACGGGGTTTCATTCTCGGTGCGCCAATCGCGGTAGCACTCGGAGCAGGTTTCGTTCCTGTCCGCAAGGCTGGAAAACTTCCATGGGCCGTGGTGCGTGAGGAATACGACCTCGAATACGGTTCTGACAAGCTTGAGATCCATCGCGATGCCATTCACCCTGGCGAGCGAATTTTGGTCGTCGATGACGTTTTAGCAACTGGGGGAACGGCTGCAGCAACCTGCCGCCTGGTTTCAGCACTCGGTGGCGACATCGTAGCCCTTGCAGTTTTGATTGAACTGCCGTTCTTAGAGGGTCGTGCCAAGCTTGATGGCATCGCCGTCGAATCGCTCTTCACCTACTGATTTTCGTCAGTAGAGCCAGGGCATAACCACCCGATGGTTCGGACTTCCTGCGATACTTAGCCCATGGCTACGGTGACTCGTCTTCTCCCTTGGAGGCGCCAACACAGTTCCCCCGATGATGAAATGGCTCCCGTGTTGCAGTCATTTCGACGGCGTCACCCCAAGGCGTCTACCGCTTTAATGACTAAAGCCTTTGAAACTGCCCGAACGGCTCATTCGCAGCAGATCAGAAAAAGTGGCGAAGGATATATCAACCATCCTCTCGCAGTCGCCAAAATCGTCGCAGATATCGGGCTCGATGAAACGACGGTCATTGCCGCCTTGTTACACGATGCTGTGGAAGACACCGAAATCACCGTCGCCGATGTCGAGCGCGATTTTGGACCAGAGGTGGCCGCCATTGTTGATGGTGTCACCAAACTTGATCGAATTCGCTTTGACTCCAAAGAAGAACAACAAGCTGCGACCATGCGCAAAATGCTTGTGGCAATGGCCAAGGATTTACGCGTCCTGATTATTAAGTTGGCCGATCGCTTGCACAATATGCGAACGATCGCTGCGATGCCGCTCGAAAAGCAACAACGTATCGCCAGCGAAACTCTCGACATCTACGCACCTCTTGCTCACCGTCTCGGTATGCAGGGACTCAAGCAGCAGTTGGAAGATTTGGCTTTTGCTTCGATGTACCCAAAGCGTTACGCCGAACTCGATCACTTAGTGAGTAGCCGCAGTCCTGAACGCGATATCTATCTGGCCAAAGCCATGTCAGATGTGCGTTCCAAACTGACTGATCTGAACATTGACGCAGATGTGACAGGCCGCGGAAAGCACCTGTGGAGCATCTACGAGAAGATGATCCAAAAGGGCAAAGAATTCGACGAGATTTTTGACATTGTTGCTATTCGTGTCGTTGTCGATTCAGTGAAAGATTGTTACGCCGCCTTGGGTTGCATCCACGGAACTTGGAAACCCATTGTGGGACGCTTCAAGGACTACGTTGCGATGCCAAAATTCAACTTGTATCAAAGTTTGCATACCACCGTCATCGGGCCCGGAGGCAAACCTCTTGAAATTCAAATTCGCACTCGTGAAATGCACCAGCGAGCCGAATGGGGTGTCGCAGCCCACTGGGCATATAAGGACGATAACGAAATACCCGATATCGATTGGTTAAATCGAATCATTGACTGGCAAAGCGATATCGCTGATCCAGCGCAGTTCATGGAGAGTCTGAAAACCGATCTCGACCAAGATGAAATCTTTGTCTTTACTCCTAAGGGCCGCGTGATTGCTTTACCGCTCGGCTGTTGCCCAGTTGATTTCGCATACTCGGTACACACTGCTATCGGTAATGCTTGTATTGGTGCTCGCGTCAACGGTCGACTCGTTCCTTTGACTCATCAGCTGAAATCAGGTGATACCTGCGAAATCTTTACATCAAAAGTTGAGTCGGCAAGTCCGTCACGAGAATGGCTTGAATTCATCGCGTCACCGAAAGCCCGCAACAAAGTCAAGCAATGGTTTTCCCGCGAAAAACGTGAAGACCTTATTGAAACCGGACGTGAAGATTTATCGAAAGAACTTCGCCGAGTACGACTACCCGTCAACCGAGTGATGGAGAGTTCTCATCTCACGGCCGAAATGGAGTCGTTGAATTATCTTGACCTCGAAACTTTGCTCGCAGCAATCGGTGAAGGCCATGTTGAAGCTTCACAATTCGCCCAAAGAATTGCTGCTCGATTTGAAGATTCAAATTCTGAAGAGCGACTACCAGCGTCGGTTCTCAGACCCGGTGATTTTCGACGAAGGGGCACCAACGTCGGAATACATGTTGAAGGCTTTGATGATGTTCTGATACGCCTCTCCAAATGCTGTACTCCCGTCCCTGGAGACGAAATCATGGGTTTCATTACTCGAGGTCGCGGCGTGAGTGTCCATCGATCAGACTGTGCGAATGCGGGCACGTTTGCCGACGACCAGTCCTCGCGCCTCGTTGATGTTGAGTGGGATGGTTCGGCGACTGGGACAGTTTTCCGAGCCAGCGTCGAAGTGGTCGCCCTTGATCGATCACGGCTATTGCGCGATGTCGCTAACGAGCTTTCTGAACAGCACGTCAATATCGTGGCGTGCAGCACCCACACTGGGGGAGACCGAATCGCGAAAATGCGCTTTGAATTTGAACTCGCCGACCCCGGCCATCTCGAGGCAGTTCTGCGAACAATCAAAAAGATCGATGGGGTCTACGACGCCTATCGTTCAGGTGCTGGTCGCCCGCTCGACGAAGAAGATGAATGACACTCACTTCAGGTGACCGTTATTGCTCGGTTGTGGGCTCAGACAGGCCCTAATCTCCCTGAGCCTGGACGCTACGAGCGCTAGCCTGAGTATTCGTGCCTGAGTTTCAAACCAGCCCAGGGATGCGTGACATCCTTCCACCCGAATCTGCCCGTTGGCGGCGGTTCGTGGCTGCATTTGCTGAAACAGTGACCGCGGCGGGATATGGCCAAATCATTCCTCCACTCCTCGAAGACATCGGTGTTTTTCATCGAGTGGGCGAAGCGACCGACATCGTCACAAAAGAGATGTACGACTTTGTCGACAAGGGTGATCGGCATGTGGCGCTTCGTCCCGAACAAACCGCCAGTGTGTGCCGAGCCTTTGTTCAACACCGTCCCGCGACTCCTTGGAAAGTTTGGTACTCGGGCCCAAACTTCCGATACGAACGACCACAACGGGGCCGTTACCGACAGTTTGATCAAGTTGGCATTGAGGTGCTCGGAGCCAACGACCCATATCTCGATGTTGAAGTCATTGCCTTAGGTTGGAACTTTTTCAAACGACTTGGTTTGCAACAAGTTCACCTCCACCTCAATAGCTTGGGTGAACCCGAAAATCGTCAGCGCTTCGTTGCCGCTTTGCAGACGTATTTCACCGACAACATTGATCGTCTCTCTGATGCCAGCAAAACAACACTCGCAAAAAATGCTTTACGAGTTCTTGATTCGAAGCGTCCCGAAGATAACGAAGTCATATCTGGTGCACCGAAAATTTCTGAGTTCTACAGTGATGACGCACGTTCACATTTCGAAACGGTTCAATCTGGTTTACAGGCCCTCAATATTCCGTTCACTGTGAATGAAAAGTTGGTACGAGGTCTCGACTACTACCGTCATACCACTTTTGAGTTTGTTGGCGGAACGCTCGATTCGGCGCAAAATGCCATCGGTGGTGGCGGACGCTACGACGGATTAGTCGAAGATTTAGGTGGCCCTCCGACTGGCGGTATTGGTTTTGCTCTCGGTCTCGACCGTACGCTGATTGCCTGCGACGATGAAGGCGTATTTGCTTCGTTTGCTTCAAACATTGACGTCTTTGTTGTTGATACAACAGGCGGACTTGAAGCACTCGTCATCACTCAGCAACTCAGAGATGCCGGCATTTCTTGCGATCGATCTTTCGAGAATCGCAGTATGAAAAGCCAAATGAAGGCAGCAGACAAAAGTGGCGCTCAAGTTGCCATCATCATTGGCTCAGATGAAGTCGCCGCGGACTCTTTCGTTTTGCGACCTCTACGGTCTGAAGATCAGCAGACAACTCTTCCACGTAATGAATTAATGACCTCAATAATGAAAGCACTCTCATGACTATTTCAAAACGACAAACATCAATGCGCACCCACATGTGTGGAGAAATCGGAACAAGCGATGTATCCCAAACGGTGACAGTTTGTGGATGGGTGGCTAAGCGTCGTGAACATGGTGACAAGTTGGCCTTTGTCGATCTCCGTGATCACTCAGGCATTGTCCAATGCGTGATCGACAACGCAGTTGATGTACGAAGTGAATATGTCGTCAAGATCACCGGCGTGGTTCGACCACGACCTGATGGAACAGTCAACGCGAACCTGAGCACGGGCGCAGTTGAAATTGGCGAATGCGTCGTTGAAGTACTTCGCTCGGCTGAACCACCGCCGTTCCCGGTTGACGCTCGTGCCGACGATGTCGATGAAAACGTACGTTTGCAATATCGCTATATCGATATTCGTCGTGAGCGCATGCAAAAGAATCTTCGTACGCGCGCCAAGGTCAATTCTGCTGTCCGCGCCGCCATGGAACTACAAGGATTCGTTGAAGTTGAAACACCTATGTTGGTGCCGTCTACTCCAGAGGGTGCCCGTGAATTCTTGGTTCCTTCGCGCAAAGAGCCAGGTTCGTTTTATGCATTGCCACAAAGCCCACAGTTGTTTAAACAACTCTTGATGGTCGCTGGTATCGACCGTTACTACCAGATTGCCCGCTGTCTGCGCGATGAAGACCTTCGTGCCGACCGCCAATACGAATTCATGCAACTAGACGCCGAAATGAGTTTCGTCAATCAGGACGATGTTTTGGCCGCCATCGGCGAAGCCGTTATTGCTGCCGCCGAATCAGTAACTGGTGTGAAGCCTGATCCAATTCCACGAATTACTTGGCGCGAAGCTATGGAACGTTTCGGTGTTGATAAGCCCGACTTGCGTTTTGGTATGGAACTCACTGAGTTAACTGCAATCTTCTCAAGCACCGAATTCAAAACGTTCACTGGTGCAGAGTCGATCAAGGGCATACGAGTTGAAGGTAAAGCCGAAGAGTTTGGTCGCAATAAACTTGACGCATTGACTGATCGCGCCAAGAAGATGGGCGCTAAAGGTTTGGTCTGGCTCAAAGTCGCCGCCGATGGAACCCTCGAGTCACCAGTGGTCAAATTCTTGTCTGCTGACGAGCAGGCCAAATTGATTTCAACATTGCAAGCAACACCCGGTGACTTGCTATTGATTGTCGCTGACGAATGGTCAATGACTTGTGAGGTTCTCGGGACATTGCGTAATGATCTCGGCCGTCCGCCAGTTCACCAAGGTCCGTACCGTTATGTATGGGTCACTGAATTCCCGTTGTTCGTTGGTGTTGACAAAGAAACCGGTCAGCCCAAGCCTGGCCACCATCCTTTCTGCCAGCCTCATCCTGATGACCTGGACAAGTTTGAATCCGACCCGATGTCAGTGCGCTCATTGGCATACGACCTCGTCCTCAACGGTTGGGAATTGGGTTCTGGCTCCATTCGAATTCACGAGCCAGAAATGCAACGACGAGTTTTCACGGCACTCGGAATCAGCGAAGAAGAAGCCAATCGAAAGTTCGGTTTCTTCTTGAAGCCATTCACATATGGAGCCCCGCCCCACGGTGGTTTCGCTTTTGGCCTCGATCGCCTTGTGGCAATTTTGGCCGGTGAAGAAAACATTCGTGAAGTGATTGCGTTCCCGAAAACTCAAAGTGGCCAAGACCCGATGACGAATGCTCCGACCCGAGCCGAGAATAAGCAACTCGACGAACTCGGTATCAGGGTTTTGCCACCCAAAGTCTGAAATAGGGACTGATCACACTCACATGAGCTCGCAATCGTTTCGTGCCGGAGTCGTCATTGTCATCCGTCGTGAAAATGGCGATTTGATGGCGTTTGAGCGCAAGGATGTTCCCGGATCATGGCAGTTGCCACAAGGCGGCATAGATATCGACGAAGAACCAATCGATGCAGCTTGGCGCGAACTCGCTGAAGAAACGGGACTGACACATTCTGATGTGGCGATGGTTCTCGAATTGCCCGAATGGATTGCGTACGAATGGCCAGCCGACATACGAGCGAATATCAAAAACGGTGATAAACGGCGCGGACAAATTCAGAAGTGGTTTTTGTTCGGAGTCTTAGACGAAGCAAGCATTTCTCCAATGCCTGATAATCATGAGTTCAGTCGTTGGCAATGGATGGAGCCTCACCATCTTTTGCATCATCTAGTGGAATTCCGTCAGGCTGCGTACGCTCGAGCGTTTTCACGGATCTTGCCGTGAGCGATCTGTTTAGCGCTGCTGCCGAAGAACAACTTCGTTCACAGTCGCCGTTAGCGGCGCGACTGCGCCCGCGAACAATTGATGATGTTGTTGGCCAAGAGCATCTCGTCGGAGTCGGCAAACCACTTCGTCGTCTCGTCGAACAAGACAAATTGAGTAGTGCAATTTTCTGGGGCCCACCAGGAACCGGAAAAACCACTTTGGCTTTGGCAGTTGCTGGGACGACCAAACGAGCTTTTGAACAATTGTCGGCAGTGACTGCTGGTGTCAAAGATGTACGCGAAGTCATTGAACGAGCCCGTCAGCGACTTGGCATGCACGCTCAAGGAACAATTCTTTTCCTTGATGAGATCCATCGCTTTTCAAAGAGTCAACAAGATGCACTTCTTCCAGCCGTTGAAGACGGAACATTGACCCTGATCGGGGCAACGACGGAGAACCCATTTTTTGAAGTCAATGCGCCACTTCGTTCACGCAGCACCCTCTTTCGTTTAGAGCCGCTGTCTCGTGATGCAATTCGTACGCTCATTGAACGTGGACTCGTGGCATTAGGTACAACCTCAACTCCCGACGCTGTCGACCTGCTCACTGAAAGATCTGGGGGAGACGGTCGTCAAGTATTGACGTCCCTCGAGGTGGCGGCCGCTCTTTCTCATCCGAACCAAGTACTTGTTGAACATGTTGAAGCAGCTCTCGGTACGAGCGCCTTACGTTATGGACGGGACGACCATTACGACGTCGTCAGTGCCTTTATCAAAAGTTTGCGCGGCAGCGATCCGCAAGCGGCGACGTACTATCTTGCACGAATGCTCGAGGCGGGCGAAGATGCTCGGTTCATCGTGCGCCGGATGGTGATTTTCGCCAGTGAAGATATTGGACTCGCCGATCCAACATCGCTCATGATCGCAGTCGCTGCGGCCCATGCGCTCGAACATGTTGGACTACCTGAGGCTGAACTGAATTTGGCCCATGCAGCTATTCATCTCGCGACCGCCCCCAAAAGCAATCGAGCTGCCCTTGCTATCTGGGGAGCACGAGCTGATATCAAGAATGGCGCAGTAGGCGAAGTACCAGCACATTTGCGGGACGCTCACTATCAAGGAGCTTCCACCCTTGGACATGGCACGGGATACGACTACCCTCATGATGATCCACGTGGATGGGTTCCTCAGCAGTATTTGCCCGATGAACTTGTCGACAAACGGTGGTACGAACCAAGCCAGCATGGGCGTGAGCGAGAAATCGCGCAACGTCTTGCGAACCAAGAAAACGAACTCGGCAAGGAGGAATCATGACAGCAGGAGATTTGGCCATCGTTCTCGCCGCGGTCTTACTTACCCTTGGTTTCGCCGCGTTGATTGTTGTGTTGTTGAGAGTGCTCGACACATTGCGTTCGCTTCGACTCGAAGTTGATTCGCTCCGACGTGAAACTGGACCGCTCCTTGCCGAACTGCGAGCGTCGACTGATGAAGCGCGATATGCAGTTGAAGAAGCCCGAGAAGACCTCGATCGTTTTGATCGCGTCCTTGGATCTGCTGAAGCAATCAGCGGGGCGATGGCCAACACTGGGCGCATGACCCGCATGGCTCTTTCAACGCCTCTGATCAAAGTCGCAGCTCTTGCTACTGGCACCTCACGTGCAGCCCAGCGGTTAAAACGAGATCAGAAAAGAATTGAACGTCAATCTCGCAGATCATCTTCGAGTCAAGTAGTAGTCAGGAAGAACAGATGATCAAGCGCATCGTGTGGTTTATTTCGGGAGCGATTGCCGGAATTGGTGGCGTTCTCGTTGCTGGTAAGAAGGTTCGCCGAACTGTGACTGGTTTTGGACCAGTCAAGGTCATCAATCGCGCCGCCAACTCAACTCGTTCACGTTTCTCTTCGTTAACTGATGCCTGGACCACTGGCAAAGAAGCCATGCACGACAAAGAGAATGAACTGAAGGCTCGGCGTGATGGGCGAGTGGAAACCTTGTCATCTCATTCGCACCTCGACCCATTGCAGCCCGGAGACGAGGTATTGGTTGACGGCGAACGGGTTGAACCAGGTCGAGTGATCGTGCTTCGCCAAGTTGACGATCCCAAACAGCCCCGCCGCTCACGTTTAAGCCGACACCGTCGTCCGTAGTCGAATCAGTTTGTACCTCTGATGAAGAGTGACGTCTCCGTTCAACCAATCAGTCAAACTTTGGTGTCACGGTTACGCCAAGTACTTGAACCACGACGAGTTCATACCGATGCTGCAGATATCGATTTGTACAAACGCGATGCTTCAAATATTGAGGGTCGGGCCGGAGTCGTTTGTTTCCCGATCACAGCGACCGAAGTTCAAGACGTCATTCGAATTTGCGCCGAGTTCAATCAACCATTCGTAGCTCGTGGATCAGGCACCGGACTCGCTGGGGGAGCAACTCCACTTGATGGAGCAGTGGTCATCTCGACTGCCAAAATGAACCGGCTCCTTTCGGTTGATCCAATTAATCGCACTGCCTGGATTGAACCAGGCATGCTCAATCTTGATCTCACTCGTGAAGTCGCCCATTTGGGCTTGCACTTCGCTCCTGATCCCAGCAGCCAACAAAGTTGCACAATTGGCGGCAACGTTGCCAACAATTCTGGGGGGCCACATTGTTTGGCCGATGGAGTGACATCAAGTCATATCTTGGCCTGCGAAGTTGTCTTGTCAGATGGATCGCTTGTCATACTCGGGGGAGAAGAGCCCGAACCAGTCGGCCTTGATCTTCGAGGTGCCTTCATTGGAAGTGAAGGCATGTTTGGAATCACGACTAAAATTTGTGTGCGCCTGATGCAGAACTTCTCGGCAGTAAAAACCATGTTGATGGATTTCACATCAGTTCAAGCGGGAGCCGAAACGGTGAGCGCGATCATCGCTGCCGGTATGGTTCCCGCTGCCTTAGAAATGATGGATCAACTCTGCCTAGAAGCAGTCGAAGCGTATATCCATGCTGGTTTACCGACTGATGCTGCTGCTGCACTCTTGGTTGAAGTTTCAGGTTTACCTCACGCAGTTAATGAAGAGACCGATCGCATCTCTGAAATAGGTCAAACTCACGGCGCGCGAACTATTCGAGTCGCCCAAGACGAAGCAGAGCGCGCTCTGTTATGGAAAGGTCGCAAGACCGCCTTTGGCGCAATCGCTCGGATCAAACCTAATTACTACCTACACGACACCGTTGTTCCTCGACGCAAACTGAATGAAGTCCTCCAAGAGGTGTACCGCATCGCGAAGCGACATGACCTCTTGGTCCTCAACGTGTTTCACGCGGGTGATGGCAACTTACATCCGCTTTTAGTTTTTGACAAACGTGAGCCCGGAGTGATGGAACGAGTCCACGCCGCTGGAGAAGAAATCGTTCGCGTCAGCGTTGCAGCCGGGGGAGTCCTTTCCGGTGAGCACGGCATCGGTCTTGAGAAACGCGACTTCATGCCACTGATGTTTGGACCCCACGACCTTCATGCTCAATCGGCGATGCGGATTGCGTTTGATCCACTCGGAATCGCCAACCCCTTCAAGGTTCTTCCAAGCCCATCGAGTTGCGGAGATGCTCACAACATGGGGGAGGACATGTGGGTCTAGACCTCAGTCCTTTCGCCGATTTTGTTGGTTCAGCCAATAGTGGTCCAGTGTGGATTGCTGGTCAGCAGTCACGCGTGACAGCGCCCACGTCGGTCCGACAAGTTGCGGCTCCATCGGGAATCTATGACCTTCAACCCGACGAGATGACGGTCGTCTGCGGAGCAGCTACTTCAATTGACGAACTACAAGACGCGTTGCGATCTGTTGGCCAATATGTCAATCTCTCGCGCAGCAACTCTGGTTCAGGCACAGTCGGAGGAGCACTAGCCACCGGACGTAGCGATATCTATCGACTGGGTCGAGGAGCTATTCGTGACACGCTCCTGCAAGCCCGCTACGTCAATCACGATGGCCAAGTAGTGAGTGCTGGTGGACCCACAGTCAAAAATGTGAGCGGCTTTGATCTGTGTCGATTGTTGGTCGGGTCATTGGGCCAACTCGGATTTTTGGGCGAAGTCATTTTGCGAACTCGGCCGATACCACAGTCATCACGTTGGTTCATGATGAGTGAGGCGGGACCAGAAATCGTTGAGGCAATTCTTCGTCGGGTCTATCGACCGGCTTCGGTTTTATGGGACGGGCACAAAGTGTGGTTCTGTATCGAGGGCAATTCACGCGACTGTGATGAAACGACACGACATCTTGCCGCCGACCTTCAGTCACCAACCGAAGTTGCTGGCCCTCCCACACTCGATCACTATCCGTTTCGGCAATCGGTCCCGCCAGCAGAACTGGCCGAATTGGTTCAGGTTCATGTGCAACAGGGGACTGTGCAGTTGGTCGTCGAGGCTGGTGTTGGGATCGTCCATCGTCAGACACCAGCCGAACCGAGGGCCACCGAGAAAACCACTGAACTTCTTCACCAACGAATGCTGCAACAGTTCAACCCAACTGGTCGTCTGAACCCCGGTGTCAGTCTCACTACGGTTTCGACGCTGTGATGAGGTTCGCCGAACTGCCCCTTGTCGCCTCACCAATATCGGTCGTTGACGACAATGTGATTGACGAGGGAATTCAACACTTTGCTGTGGACCAAAAATTGAGTGACATCCAATTGATTCGCCGATCGATGAATGCCGTCTACAAAGTGACGACTCCAAGTGGTCCACAAATCATGCGCGTCAGTCAACCGACCGACACAACTTTGCCGGCAATTGAGTTCGCCGAATTTTTACGGCGAAATCACTTTGAAGTGCCCGCGCCAATGAGTCACGCCCCATTTCGTCATGACGAAATAGAAATCACGTTATGGGAATTCGTCGAACCTAATCCCGATCAACTTGTCGATTGGCAAGCAATCGGTTCGTTCGTTCAGCGTTTACATGACATTGATCCAGCAGTCATCGCTAAGTTTTATCCGTTACCGAAGGCCACATCATTTCCGTGGTGGAATTTTGATGTGCTGTTATCCGAATTAGGGCCGACTCTCGACACCAACGACTGCAACATACTTCGTGAACGTTGGCAAACACTTCGCCCCTACTTCACAGCAGCTCAAAGTATTGATCTCGAGTCATCAAACAATCGCCCCGTGCTGTGCCATGGAGACATTCATCCCGGCAATGTGATTGTCGACCGCACCACCGGCCGGCCAGTTCTCCTTGATTGGGATTTGCTTTCGGTCGCTCCTCGCGAATGGGACCATGCCGCGTTGTTGACGTGGGCTACTCGCTGGGGCGGGCAAACGTCGACCTACTCCAATTTTGCCCAAGGTTACGGAACAGATTTTTCAAATAATGATCTCGCCAATGCCCTTGCCGAATTGCGATTACTTTCGGCAACTTTGATGCGATGGCGCGCTGGTCTCTCAACGCCTACTGCTCGGGTTGAAGCAGAGAACCGAATGAAATGGTGGAGACAAGATCCGACAGCGCCAATGTGGCAAGCCGTCTGATCAATCTCGGCGAAAAACTACGGAGCGAAGTTCAACCATTGATCGGAAATCGTGGAGTCTCCAAGGACTTCGATTCCGGTATGTGATCGGCCCCAGGCCGACAAGATCAAAGCCACTGCCGAACCTCGCCAGGCAACGTCACCCTTGGCATGTTCATGCGAGACGATGACGCGGTCTTCGGTCGGAATGATCAGCCACTCGCCCTCACCATCGGTGCAATGTAGATGCAGCGATCCCTGAGGAAAGGTTTTACCAAAACGTTTTGCCCAACCGGTCATCATGTCGATGTACAGCTCGTCGATACCATCACATGCCAAAGCACGATCCATCACCACTGGCAAAGATAAAGCCCTTTGGAGATCACACACATGGACTGCCACCTCGTTGGCCATACGCCGAAAGTAGAAGCCAGCGTCTTGGCGATCGGACCACGTCCACAAAGTTTCTGAAGCATCAATGTTTTCTAATGACCGAACGACCGACTCGGACCGAGCAGCGAACCATTCCAAAATATCTTGTCCATCAGCAGGCTGACTTTCAGGGCCAGGTCCGACTCGTACTTGCGAACGCGGAATGACGATGGCGTCAACCATGGCGAAAACCTGACCAACGTGTTTCAGTAGATCGGCCACTTTCCACCCTGGACAATCGCTGACATCAACATCGAGATTGCCAGTGGAAATCTCGATTACTTCGCCGACCGACCGTTGGAGTGATTCAAGATATTGCGGGGGAGTCAATAAAGCCATATCGCTCAGACTAGACGCAGCCAAGGTGGGCTAGGAAGGTACGGTATGAGGGATGTCTGCGCGGCCCCTTGCACTCTCTGACGATGAGTTATCAACGTGCGTGGGCTGTGGCTTGTGCTTACCCCATTGTCCTACATTTCGCGTGACCAACGAAGAGGCGCTTTCTCCTCGTGGTCGCATCGCCACCATTCGGTCGATCCAGTATGAGGGGCTGCACATTGACGAGCAGGTGAGTGAGATTCTCAATACCTGTGTCCAATGCCGCGGTTGCGAACCAGCATGTCCGAGCGGAGTTCCCTACGGTCGATTAATTGAGGCAGCAAAAAATGAAATGGCCGCCCAACACCGATCGGCTCCTTGGTGGCAAAGATTTGGTTTGCGCCTCTTGCCTCATCATCGACTGTTACTCATCGGCACACCAATTTTGGCAGTAGCCCAACGACTGCATCTGATCCCCAAGAGAGCCGGGCTGTCATCTCTTCCACTTCGACTCGGATCTCCTGTGGTCGCCACGTCACCGACACCAGATGTTTGGTTATTCACTGGATGCGTGATGGACGCGTGGCAAAGATCAACCCATCGTTCGGTTGCCGCTCTCATTGGTGTCGCTGGTTTTAGCTATGGAATTCCAACCAAAGCCGGCTCATGTTGTGGAGCCCTTCACTCACATGCGGGACTCTCAGCTGAAGCGCAAGCCCTGGCCAAATCCGTCATGACCTCGATGCCCGGTACAAGTCCGATTGTTGTTGATTCGGCTGGATGTGGTGCAGCCCTGAAGGACTACGGACACCTTCTCGGTACGCCCGAGGCACAAACTTTTAGTCAACGAGTTCTCGACATTCACGAATGGCTCGAACCGCACATGGCCACCATCATGCAATCTCGCCAACTCGAGTCAAGCAAGCTGTCAATCATCGTGCAAGATCCGTGCCATTTACGCCATGTCCAGAAATCACATCTAGCGGTGCGATCAATCTTGTCTCCAGTTGCCAATTTGATTGAACTTGACGATGATGGACTGTGCTGCGGAGCGGGCGGCGCCTATTCGGTCGTTGAACCTGAATTGGCTGGGCAGATTCGCGACCGTAAGGTGCGCAATATTTTAGCGAAGACTCCGACCGACAAAACTTTCGTTGCCTCCGCTAACCCCGGGTGTTTGATGCACTTACAAGCAGCAGGGCTCATCGTCAAACATCCTGTCGATATCCTCGCCGAGGCCTTAGGTCTCGTACCCACAACTGATCAATTACCGACAAAGGGCCACGCACAGTTATGAATTTTCCTGATGACAGTTTTTCTGATGACGACCAGCAACCATCAATTGATCCATTAGTGGTCGAACGTCTGAATGACATCGCATCACGTTTGCGAGATGCCGTATCGTCGCTCGATGACGTCATGTTTGATGTTTTACGTGAAGCCTCGCGCCGCCGCGAGGGTCGACCAGCACTCGACAAGACCTTGTCGCAGGCTCGTCGAGCAATTGATAAGGCAGTGCACTTACTCAATCTTGACTAACGAAACTGCTGAGCCTTTTCAGTGAGAGCATCAATCAATTCAGTAAAACTTTTTTGAAACGAGGCAACACCTTCGCTCTCAAGCTTTTGAGCAACATCTTCCATATCAATACCGACCATCTGCAAAGATTGCCAATCAGCATGCGCTTGTTCGATATTGATGTCAATTGTTCGTGACACCGTGCCATGGTCGGCGAATGCATCGACCGTGGCATCTGGCAATGTGTTCACCGAATCGGGCCCAATGAGTTGATCGACATACAAAGTGTCGGGATAGTTGGGATTCTTGGTACTTGTCGATGCCCATAATGGTCGCTGCACTTTTGCACCCTGCTGAGCCAACGCTTCCCAACGGGGTCCCGAGAAAGTAATTTGAAAAGCTTCATAAGCCAAAACAGCTTGGGCGATCGCTGATTTACCGCGCAGCGACAGTGCTTCTGCTGTTCCTAATGAATCGAGGCGCGAATCAACTTCTGAATCAACGCGGCTAATAAAGAACGAGGCAACGCTTGCGACTTCGTTGATTGTCTGACCAGCAGCAAAGCGATCCTCAAGTCCATCGATATAGGCATCCATCACTTTTTGGTAACGCTCAAGGCTAAAGATCAAAGTCACATTGACATTGCGACCAGCAGCAATCATCGCGCGAATAGCCGGAATGCACGGTTGTGTCGCCGGAATCTTGACCATCAAATTCGGACGTTGCACCGCGTCCCACAGGCGCTGACCGGCGACAAGTGTGCCAGCTTCATCTTGCGCCAAGTTGGGATCAACTTCCACACTCACGAATCCATCTGCGCCGCCGCTTGACGAATACACCGGAGCAAATACATCGAGCGCACCATGAATATCTTGGAGAACCATCGCCCAATAACTGTCGATGATTGACGTTCCTTGTTGTACCAATGTCTGGAACTGCTCGTCGTAATCAACAGATCCTTGGATGGCTTTTTGAAAAATGGTTGGGTTAGATGTCAACCCGCGGATTCCAGAGTCACGTACTTTGACCAACTCACCCGACGAGATCAGGCTTCGCTTCAGATTGTCAAGCCACGGACTTTGTCCTTCTAGCTGAAACAGTTGAACGAGGCGAGTTGAACTTGTCATACCTACAGAGTGGCAGATCTGAGTGGTCCGAACACGAACTAACGAGGGGCAATTAAGCCAAGCACAGAATTCTTGATATTGGCGACCGAAATTCCGAGTCGATCAAGTACTTCAGAGCCCGGAGCACTCGCACCAAAGCGGTCGATTCCGATACAGACATCGGCAAATCGTTCCCAGCCAAAAGTCGTTCCAGCTTCCACCGATACGGTCGGAACAGATCTCGGCAAAATCAGTTCGGCCAAATCGGGGTGCCGTTGTCGATATGCCATGAAACGATCCCACGACGGAAGCGAGACCGCTTGAACCTTGTGCCCAGCCTGCCCAAGTTCTTGAGCGGCAGCTACCGCCAAATGCACTTCACTTCCAGTCGCCACAATCACCGCGTCTGGGGTTCCATCAACAGCGTGAACAATGCCTGCGCCGGCTGCTACTGCAGAACCGTCGGTGACTACAGGCAAGTTCTGACGACTTAAAACCACAACGGTCGGACCATCAAATTCGTAGGCCACACGAATAGCTTGCGAGGTTTCATTGGCATCACCGGGACGAATGACTTGAAGATCGGGGATCGCCCGCAGCGCTGCCAAATGTTCAATGGGCTGGTGAGTCGGCCCGTCTTCGCCGACTCCAACTGAGTCATGACTAAAGACGAAGAGACATTTTGCTTTCGACAATGCGGCGAGACGAATGGGAGGCTTCATGTAATCAAAGAACACAAAGAAAGTTCCGCCAGCGGGGTAGACACCACCGTGAAGTGCCAGACCAACCATCGCTGAACCCATGGCGTGTTCACGAATGCCGTAGTAGATCTGTCGACCTTCAGGAGTCGCGTGAGACATCGGCGATTGTCCTGACAATTTTGTGCCGGTGTTTCCGGTGAGGTCGGCCGAACCGGAAACTAAACCAGGTTGCCCAGGTAACACCGCATCAAAAACTTTTTGCACTGCGACACGGGTCGCGATTGATTCACCTTGCGCGAATGTTGGAAGCAGATTTTGCCAATCGGCTAAGCCACCACTCCAGGCGGCGTCCCACTCGGTTTTCTGCGCACTTGACGCGAGCCGCGACTTCCATGCAGCACTCTGCGTTGAGCCACTCGACTTTGCGGTTGAACGGAATGAGTCAACGACATCTTGTGGTGCCCAAAACGATTCATCGGGCATACCGATTGCATTCTTCGTGCGACTGACATGCTCTGCAGTAAATGGATTTCCGTGAGCTTCGTGTTTGCCGGTCCAATCGGGAGAAGGAAATCCCACCTGAGTGCGCAGGATGAGCAACTTGGGTCGATCATCGCCTGAATCACGCGCGGTAACAAGAGCCGACTCTAAGGCATCGTGATCTTCGCCAATTGCTCCGAGTTGAACGACTTCCCAACCGTAAGAAGAAAAACGCATCGCGACGTCGTCACTGCACGTCAAATTTGTTGAGCCATCAATCGTGATTTGGTTGTCATCAAATACCACGATCAGTCGTCCAAGTTTTTGATGACCAGCCAACGAAGCTGCTTCGTGGCTGACTCCTTCCATCAAACAACCGTCACCCGCAATGACGTAGGTGTGGTGGTTCGTTAACTCACTTCCAAAACGCGCCCGCAGGTGACGTTCGGCGAGGGCCAGACCAACCGCATTAGCAAAACCCTGTCCGAGTGGACCGGTAGTGACTTCAATGCCAGCAGTATGACCGCGCTCTGGGTGACCTGGAGTCGCTGAATCCCATTGGCGAAAATTTTGGATGTCTGAAAGCTCAAGTCCGTAACCCTGAAGGAACAACATTGAATACTGCAAGATCGACGCGTGTCCTGCTGACAGTACAAAGCGATCTCGATCGGGCCACGAGGCATCAGTCGGATCATGCTTCATGACCCGGCTGTACAGAACATGCGCTAGGGGAGCCAAGGCCATCGCGGTTCCTTGATGCCCGCTCTTGGCTTTCAGCGGGGCATCCATGGCAAACCCACGGGCGATATTGACTGCTGCTTGATCGAGTTCGGGAGTCAGTTGAGACGGCACAGAGAAACTGTAACCGAGGACGCTGTCGTCGCTAGGGAGCGAAACTCAAGCTGGCGGCAACAAAGTAAAAGGGACAAGATGCCAGGGGCCGTGGTCAACACGACAATGGGCGAAGATTTGGCCATATTCGGTGAAATCGAGCTCACCCTTCACGAGGCGATAGGTGAATTTGCCTGGGTCGACCGTGAATGGACTGACGTTACGAGCAATTTGCTCGGCATCTTCTTCGATGCCCTTGCGGAAGATCACTTCAAAAACGCCTGCTCCGCTTTGGTGAGGTGCGCAAAAAATCAAGGCCACGAGGTGGGGATCGATCGTCAACGGAACAGGAGATGGTGCCGCCATCGAGAACATCGCACCGGTGATATCGATTCGAGCACTCGGGCCAGGGGCCTGTCGAAGTTCGAAGTTTTCTACAAAGAGGGCCGAAACAATCTGCATTCCTACGAGGGTAACGACACCCGAATTCAGAAACACACGAATGGCTAAACGTGATTATCGAACACGCTGGCCCTGTGCCCATACGGCACCAACTTCAAGATCGTTACTCAATCCAACGAGATCGGCGTAACAACCACTTTGCACACGACCACGATCAGTTAGCCCCATGACATCGGCGGGATGCGTGCTCGCTGCGAGCAAGGCTTGAGTCAACTGCACCTTGGCTTGATTGACGCAAACCTTCAATGCTTCAGGCATCGTGAGGGCACTTCCGGCCAAAGTTCCATCTTCTAACCGCGGTGCGCCATCGCGCATGGCCAACCGAACTCTGCCGGCTGCACCAGCGCGCCAAGCAACCGCATCAGTGACTAAAACCATCTTGTTGGGCTTAGCAGCAAATGCCAATGCGATTGTTTCGGGAACAACATGAATACCATCGGCGATCAACGATGCATACACATGGTCGTTCACTAAAGCCCACGTCGCCAGCCCAGGTTCGCGATGATGAACTCCACTCATGGCGTTGAAGAGATGGGTCACCAAAGTTGCTCCGGAGCGTACACAATCGTCAAATTGCTGCCGCGTTGGTCGAGAGTGACCAATAGACACCGTGCAGCCACTTGTCGAAAGAACTGTGCACGCTTCAACAGCGCCAGCCACTTCGGCACCAAGTGTCATGAGGGCCACTCCATCGGCATGATCTTGTAACCAATGCATATTCGGTTTGCTCACATATTGCGAACGATGCGCACCAACCGCTTCACCCAAGAAGGGTCCTTCAAGGTGAATACCAATGACGTGAGGTCTCACCGTGACATCACTTTGATGGTTCACAAAATCAAGCGCTGCTCGATACACATCCAGAGGAGCTGTTACCAACGTTGGGCACCAACTCGTGACTCCCTGATCGAGGAGAAGTTTGTTGATGCGCTCCCAAGCCACAGTGTCGCCAGATAACGCGGTTGACCAGACATCTACATCGTCGATCCCGTTGACCTGAAGATCAATAAATCCTGGGACCAATTTCAAATCGGTGGTCGGGATCTCGTCATGACCCAGGGCCGCGATGGAACGGATACGACCCTGCGATATCTCCATTCGAGCAGCGTGGAACTGTCCATCTGTCAGAAGCACCTGCCGAGAACTGATCACCGTCGATTCCACTGTCCCATTGTGCCCTGTTCGCATGCGTTTTTCGTTCACCTGATGTGGCACAGTTACTAGATGCCCGTACTTCAAAACAATGGTCAAGTCATCGGATATGGCGTTGCCGGCGCTCCACTTGGAACTGCCGGATCACCAGTGCTTCTATTTCATGGCACGACGATGAATCGAACGGCTTGGGATTTCGTCATTGGATCGATGCCGACCGAGCGAACCTATATTCAGGTTGAGTTTCCGGGCTCGGGTGAATCCGAAATGCCCACAGCACCACTTTCAGTGGAAGGGCTAGTCAGTGACGCTCTTGCGGTTTTAGACGAACTCAAGGTAGATCGTTTTCATGTAGCCGGATACTCGCTCGGGGCTGTCATCGCTGCTGCAACTGCAGCCACAGTTCCATCGCGCACAGTCAGTGCCACCATGCTGTGTGGATGGGCAACATCCGATGCTCGCATGCGATTGACCTTTGATCTCTGGAAGCGCCTCATCAACATTGGTCCAGATCTCTTTATGCGTTACGCACTTGTTGATGGCTTTACAGCCGAAGCCTTAACCGGAATTGAACCCATGGTTGAGGCCATGATTGGAATGACTGCCGACAGCGTGGCACCAGGTTCAATCGCTCATCTTGACCTCGACGCCATCATCGACATCGCTCCACTGCTCGCACAGATCACAGCACCCAGCCTTGTTATCAGCGGCGCACAAGATCGTTGGGTTGATCCCTCCCACGGACACGCTTTGTCGGCAGGAATCAAAAGTTCAACTTTCCGCACGTTGCCAGCTGGTCACCTCGTCATTCAAGAACAAGCGGCTGATGTCGCAGCACTTTTGCATGCACACCTCGTTGCTCATATCTAATGGTCGACATGAACAAGATGTATCCGCGCGCCTCAGAGTTTGAAATTCTTACGCCCGAAGTCGATGCCCGTTGGAAAAACTTTGGCCTATGGGATCGCACTTATTTCCCTAAATTGGTCGGTCTTCATGTCGAAGAAACCCGTTTGGGATATTGCCGAATGGTTCTCACCTACCGGGAAGAACTTGAACAACCAATGGGGGTTGTTCATGGGGGAGCCATCGCCACGCTCATTGACGCGTCAGTCGTTCCAGCCATCGGCAGCGCATATGACAATACGATCGGATACTCAACTGTCGATTTACATGTGCAGTACCACAATGCCCTAGTGAAAGAAGATGCGATCGCCGAAGGTTGGGTCACTAAACGTGGACGTTCAGTCGTCTTTTGTGAATCCGAGGTAATTGGACGCACGAGTGGCAAACGGATTGCCAGGGGCTACATGACCTACAACATTTCAACTGTGCGGCCGATGACTCTGTAGGACCAACGCATTGGCGATTACGGAGCGATAGTCGTCGTCGCAGCCACGCCAGTTCGGGCGGCCAAAACTGCATCGTTGATGGCAACAATTAACTCATCTGTTTCTTTTGGAGTTGCACCGTTGACAAGCACGCAGACCACCAAACCATCGGGACGATGCACCACCATGGCATGCACGTTTTCGATGCTTCCCGAGTGACCCCAATCGCCGCTCACAAAAAGTCGCAAACCTAAACCGTAATCCCACAGAGGATCGGCAGGACTTGGAGTGGCCGGCAACTTCATGAGGTCCAAGAGTTCACGACTCACCAGGTGTTGTGTTGGAGAATCTGCATTCAGCGAATCCAACAATTTGGCGACATCACTCGCCGTCGCCGCCCATGCGCCTGCCGCACCTAGTTGTTCCATGTACGTGCGACCGCCCGATACCGCATGCAACGCATCGCTCGGTCCGAACTCGTACGTGCCGACCATACGAAAAGATTGGAGCCCCAAGGGCGAAAGCACGAGTTGCTTCGAGGCATCTTGATACGACAGACCAGTCACCAGTTCAATGGCCTTGCCAAGCAAGATGTAATTCACATTGCTGTACTTGTAGGTCGAACCAGGTTGGGTCGCGAGAGGTTGACCCAAAACTTCGGTCAACATGCCCATCTGGTCGTATGAACCAGCATCAAAAAAGATCTTCAAAAAGTTTGATATTCCCGACGTATGGGAGAGCAGTTGTTTGACCGTGATCGAACGAGCCCGTTCGTCAAAAAGTGTCAGACCGATATTGTCGGCGACGCGTCCAACAATCGGCTCATCAAGTTTCAGCAATCCTTGATCAACTAACTTCAACACAGTTTCAGCAGTGACGACCTTGCTGATGCTGGCGATACGAAAACTTGAATCGACGTTCACTGGCCGAGACGACTTTGAACTCGATGCGGCAGAAGTGTGAATGACTTGACCATCAAGGATCACAGCCACGGAAACATCCCGTGATTTCGCGTCCAGAGTGTGCAATCGGATAGCTGCATCAAACAGATCCGTGTTCGGAAGTGGTTCTTGAAGGGCAGCGACCGTCGTTGGTGCAACAGTGGCATTCACCACGACTGTCGTAGTGGTCGTCGTTGTCGTCGTACTAGTAGTCGTAGATACCACCGTTGCCGCAGGCGCTGACGGACTCGTTGAAGTCGCAGATGATTCAGGAGCAGAGTTGTCGGCACCTGCACACGCAGACACCATGACAAGAACTAACAGCGATCCCCAAAAATCTGCTTTTCGGATCATCCTGGTAAATCAGAAAGACCCAAAACGTTCAGCGCATTTTGTCGCAAGAACTTTGGCCACACATCTTTTTTGAATGGCACATTGGGCATATCTCCCATGATGCGTTCGTAAGTGAGTCCCATAGGCCAGTATCCGGCGTAAATCACGCGATCAGAGCCACGACTATTCGCATAATCAATAATGCGGGGATCATAATGCTGAGGCGCAAAGGCGCTCGTTGAGTAATACAGGTTCGGCCACTTCAACATCAACTTCACGGCAAGTTCGGTCCAAGGCTGACATCCATGTCGAGTCACAATTTTTAGTTCGGGAAAGTCGTAACACACGATGTCAAGAAGTTCGACGTGCTGACACATACTTGGTACTCGCGGGCCAGGAATGCCGGCGCAGATAAAGATCGGAATACCGAGCTCGGCACACACCGAATAAATCGGATACCAACGAGCGTGATCAATCGGAACCTGCGGAGTGCAGCCAGCAGGAAATGTGCCAACAGCTTTCAACCCGAATTCTTCATACAACCGACGAATCTTGCGAACTTCATCGACGCCGTTATTGGCATCGGCACTGCACGAAGCAATGAAGCGCTCGGGGAACTGTTGCATCGCTCGAACTCCGGGCTCACCTTCAATCCCAATCATTGAACGTTCAATACCAAAGTGATCCATGGTGTTAATCGCAACTTCAACGGGATCAATGTCCTCGGTCAATGCACTCGGAACGTTCTGTTTAAAGAGATATTCCACGGGGAACATCGTCTCTTTACTTTCCTTGTCGCGAATATTGCCGCGGAAAAACTCGTACAGGCGACGCGGGTCGGGATCGGGGAATCCCATCATGGTCTCAATAATGCCAAGACCACCTGGTCCGACCACAGGCATTGTCGATTCTGTTATAGGCATCTCAGAGTCCCAAGAAATCGATGACGTTATGGCGCATGATCTTTTCAATATCGGTCGCGTTAAACCCGTGCAGGTCATTGATGAATGTCGTCGGAATTTCTAGTCCTTCGGCATGCGGGAAATCACTACCAAACATCAGCCTTTCAACTCCGATGGTTTCTGCCAAGAGATGAATGTCATCTTCATAAAACGGGGCGACCCAGACATGCTCACAGAAATCTTCAACTGGATCTTTGCCGAACATAAAGGGTTGTTGGGCGTAAGCCTTTTTGAATTTCTTGATGAGATTGGGCACCCAATCGGCTCCGGCCTCAATGGATGACACGCGCAACTTTGGATGACGGGTAAAAACACCGTGACTGACAAGTACCGCGAACATGTCAAAGGGAGCACGGTCACTCGTCATGACCCGCATCGGCGATGAACGGAATGCCTCAAATTCTCCAAAGGGTTCCCAGTCATCGATGTACTTGCCATAGCCAGCGTCACCCGAGTGGAACGCGACTGAGACATTGGCTTCGGCTAGACGAGCCCAAAACGGATCAAAGATCTTGTCGCCAGGGGATCGGGTTCCACCAGTAGGATCGATTGCGGGCGATGTGCGCATGACAACGACCTTGACCCCATTGGCAATTGCCCAGTCGGCTTCCTTGACCGCCCAATCAGGGTCGGCCAACGTGATGTACGGCGCTCCGTACACCATGTCTTGATACGCGAAGCCCCAATCGTCGAGCAACCAGCGATTGAAAGCCGAGAAAGCAGCACACAGAGCCGGAGGATCGTCGCGCAACGACTCTTCCATGCCAACAGCCAAAGTGGGGAAGAACATTGCGCCAGACAGGCCCTGTTCCTTCATCAGCGCAACGCGAGCATCGCGATTGCGGTACGCCGGACTAATGGGATCGAGTTCGCCAAAGAGGGTGCGCATATCGCCACCAGACACTTTGCCGCGGAAGTAGGCGTCAAGAGCGCCCGGTTTCGACACCGGGTTAAAGGTTGGGTTCGGAATAAAGCGATTCACCCGACCACCTACGAGGAGACGCTTCTTGCCGTCAATCTCGGCCCATTGCATACAACGCTTAGCCATCTCACGCGGCATGTGGCGAGTAAACGCGTCTTCAGCTTCGTAGTAATGATTGTCGGCATCAAAGGCCGCGAACCCAAGTTCTACTCGTTGATTTGTTTCAACTGCTGCAATTGCCATCACGGTCTCCTGACGTCACACGAATTGGTCATCCCCACCGAGAACCGTAGTCCAGAGCCTGACTTATTCTGAACCCACAACGGCTACCGTTGTCACAATGTGTGGACGTTTCACCTCGCTGACACCACCCGAAGAACTCGCCGAAATTTTCTCGACGGCACCGCTCAATCCACAATTGTTTGACGAATTCCAGCCCAACTTCAATGTTCCTCCAACGACCCGAATTGCTGCCGTAGCCCAAGATTCCCAGGGTGCCCGCAAACTTGGACGCTTTCAGTGGGGCCTCGTGCCGAATTGGGCCAAAGACACGTCAGGCAGCGCCCATTGCATTAACGCTCGCAGCGAAACAGTACTCGAAAAGCCTTCATTTCGAACATCGGTTCCAACGAAACGTTGCATCATTCCGATGGATGGTTTTTATGAATGGCAAACGATCGGGGTCACTGCTTCATCGCCACCCAAACCCAAGCAACCTGTCTACGTGACTCGGCGAGACGGTCAGCCGCTTGCTGTAGCTGGCTTATGGGCATCATGGCGCGACCGTAGTTTGGGTCACTCTGCACCGTGGTTGCATACCTGCTGTGTGATCACGACTCAAGCCAATGACACCATGGCGCCGATTCACGACCGTATGCCGGTCATCCTTGAAGCAACCGATTGGGATGATTGGTTGAACGTAGGTGGCGGAACACATGTATCAACGCCAATGGCACGAATCATTGAATTGATGATTCCAGCCGATCCATCAATTTTGATTCCGCAATGGGTCAGCACCGAGGTCAACGCTGTTCGCAATAACCATCCCGACCTCATTGCGCCGATCAAAATCGGCGACTAGTCACACAACCTGAGTATGGCCGGCGGCTCGCAAAGCCACGCGAATTTTCTCAGCAGAATCTTCTAGTAAGTCACGATCAATAGTCATTGCCGCATTCGCAAAAGACAATTGCGACATATCGCTTGTGGGAATCACATGAATGTGCGTATGAGGGACTTCATAGCCGGCGATAATCACACCAACTCGATCACATCTGAAAGCAATTCGCTGAGCGACACCAATAATGCGCGTGATCGCGAACAAGTGGTCAGCGAGTTCAGGGCTCGCATCAACCCAATGATCAACCTCTTCGCGGGGTACAACAAGTGCATGTCCATATGCCATCGGATTGATCGACATAAAGACGACACACAAATCGTCCTTCCAAATAAACGTCCCGGGAATTTGTCCGTCAATAATGCGAGTGAAAATTGTCGGCATTACACCCAACCTCCTGAAACAGGGAAGACATCGCCGATGCAGTATGACGATTCTGGACCGGCCAAGAAGCGCACAACTTGCGCAAGTTCTTCTGCACGAGCCAGACGACCGATAGGCGTCTGCATACGAATACCCATCCGCGTCATTTCATCAAACGCGTCAAGGAGGGGAGTGTCAACCCAACCTGGACAAACTGCGTTCACGCGAATGCCAAACGGAGCCACTTCTTGTGCCGTTGATTTTGTGAAAGCGATAATGCCCGCTTTGGCCGCGCTGTAATGCGGCGCACCGGCGGCTGGTCGCAATCCCATGATGGAAGAAATATTGACGATTGATCCCGATCGCTGAGGAGTCATATGCCGAAGCGCCGCACGCGTTCCATAAAACGTTCCGTACAGATGAATCTTGATCATGCGATCCCATTGCTCATCAGTCAGGTCAACTGTGTAGTTACCTGGTTCGAGTTCGTCGTATTTGCCTTCCATACGCTTCATCTGATTCGCCATGTTGATATCGGTTTTCATCTCATTACGGGGCGGAGCTATACCAGCGTTATTGATGAGAACATCGATGCGACCATGATGAGCGACAATTCGATCAATCGCGGCATCAAACGACTTTGAATCAGCAACATCGAAAATCGCGGCTTCACCCGACACCTCATCGGCGACCAATCCGGCCGCTGCTTCATTGACATCGTTGACAACTACATGAGCACCGTCGGCCGCAAGGCGGCGTGAGAAGGCGGCTCCCATGCCCGAGCCACCCCCGGTGACAACGACAATTTTTCCTTCAAGAGATCCTGTGTCCATACGGCGACACTATTTCAC
>Ga0114977_10000462_pt1 | contig 27122 bp, 26 predicted proteins | sample S_130805_MF_Meta_FD_87026 | JGI IMG/M metagenome (GOLD analysis project Ga0114977, IMG submission 87026) | Freshwater microbial communities from Lake Simoncouche, Canada to study carbon cycling - S_130805_MF_MetaG | ecosystem: Environmental > Aquatic > Freshwater > Lake | place: Lake...
ACCTGATATCCCGATAATCTCAACCCTGTTTTTGATAAAACTATTCTTTAATGATGGACCACGGCAGGCGCGGCGGTGACGCGCTCAGGTCATAGGGGCGATTGCGGTCCGCCCGGAGCGTGCTCCGGTGCAGGGAGTTGGAGTGCACCGCCACCCATGCCCAATCGGAAGTGCCAGGAACGTCGAGGCGGATTCGGTAGGGTTGTTGCGCGCTGTAACCCAGGGTGAAACGAACCAGACCATTGGTGTCCGTGCGACCGGCCAACACGGAAAACAGCATGGGGTCCACAAACTTGGTAGCTCCGGCCGCTTGGCCACCCATGCCGTCTCCCAACCAGACTTGCACCTCTACCCGGGCACCCGACAGCGGACGGTCGCGTTCCAGCACGGTCACTTCCACCTCACCGCTCGGATAGTGTTGGCCGATGGTGTTCTCGAGCATCTCCCACTGGGATTGATCATGGGCTGCCCAACTTCCCGGCTCCGACGTCGGTACCAGACTGACCGCCTTGGGCACCCGGTGCATCCACGGGGTATCCCAGGTCCGCTCATAGGCGGAGACATCACAGGGGTGCCAGCGTCGGTTCTCCACATCCCAAATTTCCACCCAGTAATGAGGATTCCCAATGGTCGGCCAAAAGGTGTACACCGGTCGGACTCTCAGCCCGAGGGCGTTGCCGATCTCCGCGTAGGTTTCACAGAAGGCCCGACAGCCGCCTCGCGCACCGGCAGTGGCCCAATCGAGACGACCGAACCCATCGTGCGTCCACTGTTCACGGCGTTGGCGATCGTGCAGCCACTCGTGAAGCGCATCGGCTTTGGCGGCCGTCCCGGGTTTCTCTGCGACCGCCTCTGCTGCCTGGCGTACCCAAGGATCCAGCCGATATCGTAGCCCTCCGGGGATGTCCGGAGAAACGACTCGAAGAATTAGGAACACTGCTACCAGGACTCCGACTGCGATGCGTTGCCCAAGTTGAACCGGCGTCCGCGATCCTCCTGCGGCGGGAGATCCAGATGGAAGAGGAGCGGCCATGTTCGGGTCTGATCTCGCGGTTTAACCAGGAATCAGCCCTTTGCTTGCTGCGAGGGCTCGCCCGTGGGTCGGGGACGAGCCAGGACTTCCGAAAGATCACCCGTGCCGGTCAACAGCAGCACCCAAAAGGGAACAGCGAGTGGGATCCGGAACAGTACCCCATCGAACCAAGTTCCGATGAGCAGCACCAAGAGGGGAGCGACATCGGGGTTGATCTCTTGGTGGGCGATACGCAAGCGGCTGCCGACCAGTACGAGGAACAGCCCCACCGCCGGGACTCCCATGCCGGCCGCCAGTGTCAGGGAGTCATTGAGCTGAATGGCAGCCGTCTCTTTCAAATGGGCCGGTTTGAACTCTCGGGCGTAGGTCGCATCCACCTGATTCAGCCCCCAACCGGTGACGGGACGGGCGGCGGTCATCCGGGCGGCCCCGACCCAGGCGTCCACGCGGTTGCGCCAGGAACGGTCGGTGTGGTTGGCCACGGTCCCCACGCGGCGGAGCAGCGGATTCTGTAAATCCTTCAGGAACCACAGAGAACTCAATCCTCCCGCCAACACGACAACTATCGACAGGCGGATCGCCAGCCAGCGTCGACGCTCAGGAATCGACCCGGCACGCGCACGGGAGCGAAGGGCACGCAGCACCGGAGAAAATCGAACCCACCCACACCACACCATAGCTACTAGAAATCCCAACCACGCACCGCGACTGTAGCTGCGGAGCATGCCCAGCGCGGCGGGGACTAGTGGTAGCAAGAGAAGCCATGCCCTTCGATCGGCATTCCTCTCGTTCCGACGGTTGTTGCTGGCGGCCTGTTTCCATGGGGCGATCCGGAACAACCAGGCCAAGCACGCGGCGGATAGGCAGGCCGACAGCAATCCATAGGCGTTGGGATTGTTCCACAACCCCGTGGCTCGGCGCGCCTCCCGGTAGTGAAAGACTTGGAACAGGGGCCAATGCCACAGGCTGACCGCCGCGAGTCCGAAGGCGCCGACCCAGAACGCTGGCCAAAAACGGCGCGGTGGCTGCAGAGATCCCACAACACGCCAAACGCCGGCGACCCAGATGCCAGCGAGAATGAGCAGCGGTTCCGTGGACCCGGCAGCGGTGGCATAGCGGCCAGCGTAATGCGCCACGGTCAGGCCGAGGAATCCGAACAACGCCCAGTCGCTGACACTCGGCCGCTGGCCTGTCCGTCGCCAATTCAGGAACACGGGCACCCCCGCCCAAAGAGCGGCATTCAACGCCAACGCGCTGAAGATCTGCCAATGGCCGTTGCGATTCTGAAACACCAACGCGACCTCCGAACGCAGTACAAGCCACTCGGGAGAAAGCGGCAGAACAGACAATAGATCCCACAGCAGCAACACCCAGAACGCAGCCAGGAGTGGGAAACCGAACCAGGGTGCTTGATGGTGATAACTAATAGATTTAAGAGCAACGAATTCCTCTATTCGTTAGCAACAAAAATCATATCAGGTAATCAAATAGAAAAATAACTCGGTTTTCGGAGATTACCTCTGGTTCACTGCCACGGTTGGGGACAGGGGTGACTTTTTTTGGCATCCCTCAACGGGAAACACTACATCCCTGGAAAACTTTGATTCCCAACTCTTCTCGGCACAACGGATTCGGCCCAAAGGGCTGGAGTTTTTAACCGATTCAACCGTTCCGCTGCGTCGTTCTCCCGGCAGCCATTGAGTGATGCCGACCTAGGCCGCTTTCACACCCATTTCGCGCAAGGTCTCGGCGATGGCGTTGACCACGGCACGCATGTCCTTTTCGAAGAGGCGGCCGATGTTGCCGATTCGGAAGGTGTCGGCTTGGCTGATCTTGCCCGGATACAGCAGGAAGCCCTTCTCGGCCACGAGCCGGTAGAACTCGGTCCAGACGAAGGCCGAATCCTTCGGGTACACGAAGCTGGTGATGATGTGGCTTTGCACCGCCGGCGGCAGGTAGGACTTCAGACCGATGGTCCGCATGGCCGCAATGAGGGCGGCGTTGTTGGCCTGATATCGCGCGGCACGGGCGGCGATGCCGCCTTCCTGTTCGAGTTCTTTGAGCGCCTGCGCAAAGGCGAGAATACTGTGGGTGGGCGGCGTGTAGCGGAATTGGCCGTTCTTTTCGAAGCCCTTCAATTGGTCCAAGAGGTTCAGGCTCAGGCTGCGCGCCCAACCCTCGGTGGCCAAGAGCACCGCACGGCGGCAGAGCACGAAGCTGAAGCCCGGTACGCTCTCCACGCACTTGTTGGCCGACGAAATGATGAAGTCGATGCCCGCGGCCTCCAAGTCGATGGGGTAGCCGCCGAAGCTGCTCATGGCATCCACGATGTACACCTTGCCATGGCGCTTGGCCACCGGGCCCAACGTCTCGATGGGGTTGAGCACTCCCGTGGTCGTCTCGCAATGAACCGCCGCCACATGAGTGATGGCCGGATCGGAGGCCAACAGCGCGTCCAACGCCTCCGGAGTCGGCGGGGTATCCTCGGCCGTGCGCAGCACCGTGTGGGCAATCCGGGCCTGCTGGAGCATGAGGAGGATGCGCTCGCCATAGGCGCCGTTGGACAGCACGGCCACTTTGCCTTCGGGCGGGATGGCGCTCTGGAACACCGCTTCCACGCCAAAGGTGCCACTGCCCTGCATCAAAATAGCCTCCCAACCGGTTTCCCGCGAAACCCCGCCAAGTCCGAGAAGGGCCTGCCGCACCTCGGCCACCAAGTTATTGAACTCCCAGTGCCAAGAACCGGCGTCGTGGAGCATGGCCTGCTTGACCGCGAGCGAAGTCGTCAGCGGTCCAGGAGTGAACAGCAAGGCGTCTTGGGAAGTGGGTAATTTCGGCGTCATGGTGATCGAGTGGCGCTTTGGGGATTCTCCCGCGGCGAGTCGAGATTTTACAAACGCGGGGCGTTTAATCAATTCCCACGCGCTCCTCGATGGGCACCGGAGTCGATCGAATCAAAGGGGCCTCGGCACCCTCGGCTGTTGAGTCCTGGCGCAGTCCTCGATTGAAAGCCAGCGGAGAGATTCCTAGCCTGTCCCCACAGAGATACCCAGAGCCCGATCCGATCCCTCGATCCCTCGATCACGACCTCACCATGAACCCCGCCCAACCCCGCCGCGCCTTCCTCGCCACTGTTGCCGCCGCTACCGCCGCCACGGTCTTGCCGTGGACCGGTTGTAAACCCTCAGAGGGTGGCGCTGCCGGAGCCGCTGGAGCCGACACCATTAAGGTGGGCGAGTTCTGCTCCCTCACCGGCACGGAGGCCACCTTCGGTGTGTCTTCCCATGAAGGCACAGTCTTGGCCATCGAAGAGATCAACAAGGCCGGCGGCGTGCTCGGCAAGCAGTTGCAATTGCTGCACGAAGACAACCGCTCCACGGCCGGCGAGTCGGTGACCATCGTCAAGAAATTCATCAGCCGCGACAAGGTGGTGGCGGTGCTAGGGGAGGTGGCCTCCGGACGCTCACTCGAGGCCGGTCCGGTGTGTCAGGCAGCGGGCATCCCCATGATCTCGCCTTCGTCCACCAATCCCAAGGTCACTGAGGTGGGCGACTGCGTCTTCCGGGTGTGCTTCACCGATCCCTTCCAGGGCCGACTCATCGCCGAGTTCGCCCGCAAGTCGCTCAAGCTCTCGCGAGTGGCGGTGTTCTCGGACGTGTCGTCAGCCTATGGCGATGGGCTGCGCCAGTATTTCAGCGACGCCTTCACGGCGGCCGGCGGCCAAATCGTGGTGCAGCAAAAGTACTCTTCGAAGGACAAGGACTTCAAAGCCCAGCTCACGGCGATCAAGGCGACCAATCCTGAAGGGATCTGTGTGCCGGGCTACTACAACGAGGTCGGGCTCATCGTGAAGCAGGCGCGCGAGCTGGGCATCACCGTGCCGATGTTCGGCGGTGACGGCTGGGAGGCCCCGGAGCTCATCCAAATCGCCGGCGGCGAGGCGCTCAAGAACACCTACTACTCCACGCACTTCTCACCCATCCAAGACACCCCGGAAGCCAAGCTATTCGTGGCCGCCTACAAGGCGCGCTATCAAGGCAAGACGCCCGATGCGATGGCCGCCCTGGGCTACGATTCGGCCAAGGTGCTGGCCGACGCCATCCGGCGCGCCGGGTCGGCCGAGCCGGCCAAGATCAAGGCGGCGCTCGTCACCACCGACTTGGTCGCCGCCAGCGGCCGCACCCGCATGGACGCACAGCGCAATGCGCCCAAGGCGGCAGTGATCATCACGGTCGAGAACGGTCAGTTCAAATTCGTGCAAACCGTCGAGCCTTAATGGCCGGCTCGGGGCTTCTGCAGGCGAGGATGCCGGGCAGGCATTATCCCGCCTTAGGTCCCAGCCGATAACGAAGGTAGTCGCGGGACACGCCCAATTGCCGGGCGGCGGCCGACACATTGCCACCGGATTGTTCCAGGGCCGCTCGGATGATGTGCAGAATGGCTTCTTCCAGGTCGAAGCCTTGCTCCGGGAACTGGAAGCCGGGGTTCCACCAAGAATCCACGCCCGCGTGAGCCCCGCCCAGACCGGGGGCGGTCGCTGTGGCTGGATTTTCCGAAGACCCTCCGCCCGCACCCAAAAGCGAATCGAAGTTCAGCGCCTCGCCCTCTTCGAACACGAGGGCTCGCTCCAATTCATGGGCCAGTTCTCGGACATTGCCCGGCCAGCCATAGCCCAGGAGACGACGGCGTCCCGTCTCGGAAATGGACCGAACCGGCAGACGGTGACGCGCAGCGATTCCCTCCATGAGGGAGGCCGCCAGCGGCAAGAGGTCGACTCCCCGATCCCGCAGCGGCGGAATCGACAGGCGGAAGAGGTCCAGGCGATGAAGGAGGTCGGAACGAAAGCTTCCCTGGGCGACGAGTTGGCGGAGGCCTTGGTTGGTGGCCGCAATGACCCGAACGTCCACGGCAATATTCTTCGAGCCACCGACCCGACGAATCCGGTGGTCTTCGAGCACCGTCAACAGCTTGGCCTGGATGGGGAGTGAGAGGCTGCCCAATTCGTCGAGGAAGAGCGTGCCGCCATGAGCGGCTTCGAAGAGGCCAATGCGAGTGCTGCGCGCATCGGTGAAGGCCCCCTTCTCGTGCCCGAAGAGTTCCGACTCGGCCAAGTGCTCCGGAATCGCTGAACAATTAATTTCCACCCAGGGCCCATCAGCCCGGGGGCCTTCACGATGGATCCGACGGGCCAAGGACGTCTTGCCCGTGCCGGTCTCACCCTCGATGAGCACCGGCGGCAACTGGGTTTCCATCCGTCGATCGGCGGCGAGGATGCGTTCGATCTGAGTCTTGAGGCCGGCCAGGGCATTGCCAAAGAAGTAGCTGGGGCTTTCGGCGCGTTGCTGCTCGGCCACGCGGCGGCCCGCCTGGGTAGAGCGAGCACGGCGAAGGGTCAGCGCCAGCGCCTCCAACTCGAAGGGCTTGGTGAGGTAATCGAGAGCGCCCAACCGAATGGACTCCACCGCCCCAGAAATTCCGCCCTCGGCGGTCATGATGACCACGCCCGTGTGCGCAGGAATCGACTTGTCGCGAAGCAGGTCCGGCCCCAGACCATCGGGCAAGTTCACGTCCATTAAGGCGAAATCAAAATTCGCCGAGCCCAGCGCCTTGCGGGCCCCGGCCACCGAGTCGGTGGCGGTGACCTCGGCGCCCCACCGCTCCAAACTCGCGACCAGATGCCGTCGCCAAAGCGGCTCATCTTCGAGCACCAGCACCGAAAGACCCGTGAGCACCTCGGACGTCATGGTGCTCATCAAAGCCCCAAGGAGCCCTGAAGCCCAAGCCTGAAGCGACTCGTTTTTGCGGCCGCTCTGAAAACGCTATTCGGCCGAACCGTCGCGACCAGAAGGCGCAACCGGATCGGAGTCCGGGGTCTTGAGGATGAGCAGCACCAGGCCGACGCACGTGAACATGCGCGTGGCGGCCGCCTGGCCGTTCCACACCTGGGATTGCCACATCACGAACCACTCGGCACCCACCGTCAAAAAGGCGGTGAACCACAAAATCAAATTGGCCGTCAGGGCACCCATGGCCAGCGACTTGGTTGCATTGAACACCGCGGCCGATTGCCTACGCGCGCGCCACAAGGCCAGCGCCCCGGCCGCGATGCCCAGGCCCGAGAGCGCCTCCCAAGCGATGATCGTCCAGTAGAAGGCGTGGTGCACGGCAGGCGTGCCGATGGCCCGCCACTTCAACTGGTTGCCCGGAAAGGTGGTGTCCATCGACAGCACATGCTGCACGAAGTCGAAATTGGATCCGTAGTCGGTGATGTTGTTAAAAGCGATAAGGCCCATGAACAAGGCCACCGCGGCCAGCAGGGAAATCTTGGAGAAACGTTCAGTCATGGTCGGGGGGCTGTGGGGGTGTTGGTGGCGTTGCAGAACTCGCCGGTCCAGGCCGTCGCCGGATCAAAGTTTCCGCGCATGACGCCGAGTTTCTTGAGTGTATCGAACTGAAATTTCCACCGGGCCTCCGATAGGCGGCCGGCCACCTCGCCCTTGGCGGGATCGCCGTTCAGGAAAGACCCCTGCTTCAACGCCTGGTGGCTAAAGGCCATCTTGGCCGGGGTGAGCTCGGGATTGCGCCGGCGAATCTCGGCGTGCACCTCGGTGGAATCCTCCATGTAGCCTTTCCAGCCGCGCAGACTCGCTGTCACGAAGGCACGGACCCGATCGGGATGATCGGTCGCAAATTCGCGCCGCGTGAAGAAGACCCGGTACGGATCAAAACCGCTGCCACTGATGAGCAGCACGCGGGCCTTCACGCCCGCCTCGGCCGCGAAGAACGGTTCGCTGGTGACAAAGCACATCTGGATGTAATCCGGGTCCCGCAGGAAGGATCCGATGCTGAAATTGTGGGCGCGCTCGCGGGTTGTCTTGAGGCCATAGCGCTGGATCAAATACGGAAACCATGCAGTGCCGGGAGTCACGGCCACGGTGCGCCCTTCCAGATCGGCGAAGGTCTTCACCGGCGAGGATTCGTGCACCATGATCGCCTGTGGATCGTGCTGCAGCGTGGCCGCAACGGCGACGATCGGGATGCCCCGATCATTGGCCAGGAGCACATCATCGGTGCTGCCCATGCCGAACTCGGCCGCCTTGGTGGCGATGCGCTGAATCGGAAACGCGTTGGGTCCTCCGGGCAAAATTTCTACATCGAGCCCGGCCTCCCGGTAGTATCCCTTGATGAGCGCGTAGTAGAAACCTCCGTGTTCGGGCTGGGGATACCAGTCGGTGATGAGTCGCACGGGCGCGCGATCGGCCGCCATGGAAACCAGGGCGACCCACAGGAAGCTCCAACGAGCGAAAACAGCGATCAGGCCGTGCATGGATTTTATTTCGGGGATTTCGAAAATTATTTGACCGCGCCGTCGTGGTAGCGGCGGGCCACTTTGCGGTGCTTGGCCAAGAGTTTCGGCAAATCCACGCCAACCAATTGCCCCTCGCGGACTCGCACCTGACCATGAACGAGCAGCGTGTCCACCTGACGTGGATGGCAGAGCACCAGTCCATGAACGGGATTGTGGGCGCCGTTGCTGAAGAGGTCTTCCACCGGGAAGACCGCCACATCGGCGCATTTGCCCGGTTCCAGCGATCCCAGGTCGGCGAGGCGTCCGAGATTGCGGGCGCCATCGAGTGTGGCCATTTCCAGAGACGCTTCCGGCGTCATCGCTTCGGCCCCGTGGACGACCCGCGTGAGCAGCAGCGCCAACCGGGCTTCGTTGAGCAAGTGGCCAGAGTCGTTGGAAGCCGATCCATCGACACCCAGACTGACCGGGCTGCCACCCCGACGGAGGTCGTTGACCCGGCAAACACCCGATCCCAATCGCATGTTGGAACACGGGCAGTGGGCCACGCCGGTGCGGGTCTTAGTCAGGTGGGCCACCTCGCGGTCGTTGAAGTGAATGCCGTGGGCCAGCCAGACATCCTCGCCTTCCCATTCGTGTCGGGCCATGTACGGAAAGGGGCGGGATCCGAGCACCTTCACCGCATCTTGGTTCTCGGGAATGGTTTCGCCGCAATGGGTGTGCAGTCGGACTCCGAGGGAACGACCCAGCCGGGCCGATTGTCGGTAATGTTCGCCGGAGCACCCAAAGACCGTGCACGGCGCGAAAGCCACCTGCGACATAGCCCCCGCGCCCCGCTGGTGGAATCGATCATGCAATCGCTGACAGTCTGCGAGGATTACATCGAGGTCCTGGCAGGCCCAGTCCGGCATGATGTCGCTAGGCAAATTCACTGAGCCCCGGCAGCCAACGTATCGAATGCCCATGGCCGCGGCCGCATTGAATCCGGCATCGAGCATCCCGGCGCTGCCATCGCGGGGAAACAAGTAGTGGTGGTCACTGGTCAGGGTACAACCGCTGAGCATCAATTCGGCGCAGGCGACTTGAGTGGCCACATACAAGTCGTCGGGATTGAAATGACGCCACAGCGGCATGTGCCCGGCCAGCCACGGCAAGAGCGGTAGGCTGGCGATAGGCTCAAAGGCCCGCGCCAAGTTCTGGAACATGTGGTGGTGGGTGTTGATGAGCCCCGGCAGTGCTATCCCTCCGCGGGCGTCCACTACCGTGGCCTTAGACACCCGCGGCGCTGGGCCGGTCCCCACGGAGCGAATCACACCATCCTCGGCCAACAACCACGCGTTCCGGAGGACACGGCGATCCGGATCCATGGTGACCAAATAGCCGATATTCTTGAGGAGGGTCCGTTGGGAAGGGATCATGGCCATGGGTTTAAACGGATGAGAGGATGGTCGATTACGGCTAGGGCGACGGAGTGGGCGCGTCGGTCCAGAACGGGGGCGGCAACGTGGGATCCACGCCCAGAGCCTTGGGCGTGAAGGCGGTCGAGACCACCGACTCCAACGGGGGCACGGACTGGATGACGCCTAGGTCTTTCAAGATGACCCCGAGAGATCGCCAACGCTCTAAATCCACCGCACCCATGGCTTCAGCCCGGGAAGGATCTCCTTCCGACAGACGCAACCGGCGCAAGGCCACGTAACTGAAACGCATGCCTCCGTCCTCCATGGTCGGCGAAATGGAACGAAGGTAATCATGGATGGGCTGCGGATTGCGGTAGTACTCCTGCCAACCGCGATACGCCCCGCGGCTAAAGCGGGCCACCAGCTCTGGATGCTTCTCCACCAGTTGGCGGTTGGCGATGATCACGCGGTACGGATCAAACCCGGACTCGCTGATTTGAAGCACCCGCGAACGGACTCCTTCCTTCAGTGCGTAGTACGGCTCACTCGTTGGATAGGCCTGGGTGATCCAGTTGGGGTCCTTGACGAAGTTGGCCACATTGCCGGTCACCGGTCGGACCCGAACCTGGTTCAGCGCGTATTTCTTCTGAAGGTATATCAACCAGGTCGCTCCAATTTGCATGGCGATATCCCGATTTTCTAAATCGGCGAAGGTCTTCACCGGAGAATCCTCACGCACCATGATTCCCTGCGGATCATGCTGGAAGTAGGCGTTCACTGCGACCACCGGCAGGCCCCGTTCCACGGCCACAAAAACGGAGTCGCCGCGAACAATCCCCAGGCCGAACGGATCCAACGCTACCCGCTTCTCGATCTCGGAATTGGGCCCCCCAACCAAGACCCGGACGGCCACCCCTTCGGCCTTCCAAAGGCCCAGTCGGTCTGCGGCGTAATACCCCCCGTGTTCAGGTTCGGGGATCCAGTCGTGGATGAAGTTGAGAACCGGTTCCGAGGGAGTCGCCGAGGCCGATGGCGATCCGGACTCCTTCGGGGAACAACCTACCCACAGCAGGAAGATCGATAGAAATAGCAGTCTCATCGGTTGGGGCTTCGGCTGTGCAAGGCCAACCTCAGGAAACGCAGCGCGAAAAAACCGAACTTTTTGGGCGGAACCATGCAGGGTTTTCATAGGTTCAACTCTGAAAAAAAGCCCCCGGCCGCACACACCGCAGCCGGGGGCCCGCGCACTCAGGAAATGATCAGAACCGGAAACGAATCTGACCACTGATCCGGAACGGTTGTTCCGGATAAATCACGTCATTGCCGGCGAAACTCGGATCGATGGAGGTCCAGTTCCGTTGGTCGGTAATGTTGAAGAAGTTGATTTGCACGTCCCACTTCGGTTGCCGGTAGAAGACAAACGCATTGATCACGTACTGCATGGGGATGCGCAGCGAACCCTCTTGGTTCTGCCACTGTTCACCGGTGACTTGCGGTCCGAAGCTGGCGCCAAAACCGTTGTCCAACTGATAGGTGACGTAGGAGTTGAACATCACCTGAGGCACGCTCGCGGCCCGAGTCTTGCCGAAGGCCCGTGCCGGGGTGGTGGGTCCGCGACTGTTGTAGTTCGGAGCGCCGCCGGCGGTGCCCGAAGCGCCATCCACGAGGAAGCCCTCTGGGTAGCCGTCGCGGTAGTTGTAGGTTTGTTGGTAACCGAAGTCGTCCTGCTCCGCGTTCTGGTAGGTGAAGTTGGCGCTGGCGTTGAAGTTGCGGTTGGGTTGGTAGAAGGACTCCAGCTCCAAACCCTTGGTCTCGATTCCGATCGGGTTGCCGACTAACTGCGGGGCCAAACGGGTTTGCTGGAAGAGCGACCCACTCACGAACACCTGATTCTCAAAGAGACTGGCTTTTGAACCCACCTCGATGAGCTCGCTCTCGGTGGACAGGGATTTCTTCAGCGAATCCTCCGTGTTGCCCGTGCCATTAACGCCGCCGAAATTGGCGCTGCCCTGGATGGCGTTGATCACGTTGTACGTGGCATAGCTGGTGAGGACCGGCGTCCATTTGTAAATGCCGCTCAGGAAGACCGAAGTGTTGAAGACGTCGGAGGAGACATTGTAGTTCGAACCGGCCGCCTTGCCGACGTACTCCGGACTCTTGGCCTGGGCCCCGATGAGATCACCACGGCCGCCAGCGATGATGGAGAACTTATCGTGCAGCTTCATGTCCCACTGGGTGAAGAAGCCGCTCTGAGCGATCTCGGAATTCTGATCGCCCGCTCCAAACCCGTTGGAGCCGTAGCCCGGAGCACCCGGCACCATGAGTGAACTTCCGCCGTAGGTGGTCACCAGCGGGGTGGGAGGCAACCGGAACGTCGAAGAGGGCTGAGTGACATCATAGAGGAAGAACGGTTCAACGCCAAAATCCTGGTAGGACACAAGCGACTGGTAGCGCAAGTCCACACCGCTGATGGTCTTGATGGGCAGCTCGTAATTGGCCACCGCCGGCGTGATTTCGTAGTGGAGCTCCGAACGGTTGTTGGCCATCCAGTTTTCCGGCACCCATTCGGTGTATCCGTAGCCGGAGGCCTTACGAGACTCCATGGTCTCGCCGTAGGTCCGGTTGACGATTTTTCCGAAGTCGTTGATCTGATAATTGGCGATGAGCTGCGAAGAGAACTTCTTGCCCGCAGCGCTATCAAAGGGCGCGTTGATCGTCTGCCATGGATACACCTTCACCCGCGTTGCGAGATTGGTGTTGAGCAGCGCAAAATTGGCGTTCTGACCGAATTTGCCAACGGACGTGAGCGGATCGCCGAAGCGGTTGTTGGGAAGCACCGGACCGGCGATGTACACCCAGTCATCGATCAACTCTTGGGTGACACGGTTAATGCCGATGACCTCGTTGAAGCGGGAGGTGTAAAACTGCGAATTCCAATCGACGGTCAGCTTCTCATTGGCCTTCCAAGTCAAGGCCGTGAAGATGTCCTGCGTGTTGTCGGTCACGTTCCGGTAGTAACCGTCGGCCTCACGCCCAAGGTAGCTGACCCGGAAGGCCAACTTGTCGTTAATGGGCCCGCCGAAATCGATGCCCCACTCCGGGTTGAAGTAGCTCTGACCACCGGGAACATAGGTTCCCCACCGGCTCAGCACTTCTCCGTGGAACCCATCAAAGTAGGGGAGCTTGGAGACGAAGTTCACGTATCCGCCCGGGCCTTGTCCTTGCGGGCCATAGACCGCGGAACCCGGTCCCTTGACGATGTCCATGGCCTCCACGCCGTTGAAGCTGGCGAGCATGGAGTTGCGGCTGTAAATCGTCCGCTGACCGTTTTGGTAAATTTCTGAAAGGTCACCGCGGATGACCGGCACATTCGCCAATCCATAGCGCGACGGAGTGTAAACACCGGGCGAGTACTGATTGAAATCCGTGGCACGCGAGATCCCGCGGGCTTCCATCTGGGCCTTGGTCACCAGCGACACCGAGCGTGGCGTCTCCAAAATGCTGCGATCGTCTCCCATGACCGACTCGACCGGCCGTGCGGTCGGCAGAACGGTGTCCTGCAGCGAAAGGCCTTCAACAACGACCTTGTCCAAGACATTGGTTGAACCAGCACTCTGTGCCAGGGCGGAACCACCCGATGCCAGCGCAAGGGCGGCAAGCGATCCTATCCGGATCGGCAACCATAAGGAGGGTTTCATTTAGGGGTGGGTACGGAGGATGAGTTGGGTTGTTTGAGTGCAGCGAGGGTCAGACGCTGCAACTCGACGCCCGCATACCTCATGCCAGCTTTGTTTTGGATCTGCCGACCCAGGGTCTTCAAGATGAGTGAGTGCTCGATCCAGGAATCCAGAGGGAGGTCGGATTTGCGGAAATTCCTAATATAATCGCCGCTTTTTGCGACCTCCCAACCGCGCCATTTCCAAGATGGAATGAACAGGTTCACTGAATGACTTCAACGTGCATGAAGCGATTTCAGCATGCGGGAAAACAGCGGATATTCGATCGCTGCTGAAGCAGTGTTTTGTTTTGTTCACCGTGGATAGAGAACGGACGCCAGCCCCGTCGCGTCCCACCCCAGCGAGTCCGGTAAACGACGCGTCTCAGGTTGTTTTCGCTCAGTTGCCATAGGCCATCCGGGGGTGGAACACCGTGTGCTTGGTAGGACCTTACGATGGCCCCAAACCACCGAAGCTCCCGCGAGGCCGATCTGGCACAGATGCAGTCTCTCGTCGAATTCACCCGAGCCCGTCTGGGCACCGAGGCACAGTCTCCGTTCGGTTCCTCGGTGGTCGAGACCGACTCCGGTCGCCTGGTTCTGCGTCGACTCAACGCCGTGCGCCAAGAGAACGATCCCTCCAGTCACGCCGAGGTGCGCGCTATGCGTGCTGCCTGCAAACGGCTCAAGAAACCCAGTCTTGTGGGACACACGCTTTACACGACCTGCGAGCCCTGCCCCATGTGCATGGCCATGGCACTCTGGTCGGGCGTAGACCGAGTGGTCTTTGGAGCGACCATCGCCGATGCGGCCCGGCACTGCGCCCAGATCCACGTGTCGGCCCGGCAACTCGAACAGCGCTCCGACATGGATTGCCGCGTCGATGGGCCGGTGGCTCGGGCCAGTTGCGTCGCCCTCTTCGAAGACCCCCGCATGGTGACGGCCATGGCGCTCTGGCGGAGGTCACGCCGGAACCCGGCGAAGCCGTTGGCCTCCCGAGGCTGATCTCTGCAGCACCGACCTCCCTCTCCTCAGTTCCTATTCCCGCATGACTACTGCTGATTTCACCGCCCTGGCCGAACTCCTCCCCGCCGAGCGCGTCATCACCGCTGCCGAGCGACTCGAATCCTTGAGCCGGGACTTCTACTGGTACTCGCCCGTTCTCAAGCGAGACCTTTCGGACAAGCTGGCCGAAGTGGTGGTCCAGCCGACCACCCGAGACGAGGTCGTTTCCTTGGTCCGGTGGGCGCACCAGCGACGAATTCCCCTGACGCTGCGCGGAGCCGGCACCGGCAACTATGGGCAGTGCATCCCCACACACGGAGGCATGGTGATGGATTTGGCTGCGCTGGACACGATCCACTCCATTAGCTCGGACGGCATTGTGACGTGTGATCCAGCAGCCCGACTGGGAGCTATCGAACGGGTCGCGCGGCAGTCCGGCTGGGAACTGCGCTGCTACCCGAGCACTTACGTGAAGGCCAGCGTGGCCGGGTTTTGTGCCGGTGGCTCCGGCGGCATCGGCAGCATCGAATGGGGCGCGCTGCGTGAAAACGGCACCGTGCATTCACTCACCGTGCTAACACTGGAGGCCGAGCCCCGGGAGGTGCGTCTGAGTGGTCCAGACATCTTCCAGGTCCTGCATGCTTGGGGCACCAATGGTATCATCATCGAGGTGGAGCTACGCCTGGCTCCCAAGACCGATTGGGGACAACTCGCCGTGGCCTTCGACGATTTTTCCGGGGCCTTCGATTTCACCGAAGCCATCGCTCGCAATGATTCATTCCGGAAGCGCCTGACGACGGTCTTCGAGTGGCCGATTCCCGGCTCGTTCGTCCCGTTGTTGAAGTGGCTTCCGTCGGGCAAGGCGGTGGCCTTTTTCGAGGTGGCTGACGATCAGTTGCAGCGCCTGACTGACGCCGCGCGCGCCGCTGGCGGGGATCCCTGTTTTGTCGCTCCGTTCTCTGAACCTCGACGCGGAGCACAGCTCAGCGACTACACCTGGAACCACACCACACTCTGGGCCCTGAAGCAGGACCCGTCGCTGACTTACCTTCAGTGCGGGTTCTCGGCCACGGAGGCGAGGAGTCAGTTCCGGGCCCTCAAGGCCCGCTACGGGAGCGACTTCCTGCTACACATCGAATTTGTTCGCTCCGGCGGCATTATCACTCCGGGAGCCATTCCCGTCGTCCGGTACACCGATGATGAGCGGCTCCAAGGGATGATCGAGTTCTGCGCCAGCATCGGAGTCTCCGTGGCCAATCCCCATGTCAATTTCCTGGAGGCTTCTGGGCGCTGGCGACCCGATGACGCCAAGCGCAAGGCCAAGGAAATGTACGATCCTCGGGGGCTGCTCAATCCGGGGAAGATGCGGGACTTCACACCGCAAGCCTCCGACAACCCCGGGACGCCGCTGACCCAGAAAGACTGCCTCCCGGCGGCCGGTCCCCAGACTGTTTCGGCCTGAAACCCTCCCAACTACTGCCTTGAAGACCTGGATTCCCCCCGAGCGTTTCCTTCCCTACCTGACCTGGAAGCAGGTGGATGGGTTGCCGCGCGACCGGACGTTGATGGTTCTACCCACAGCGGCCATCGAACAGCACGGGCACCACCTGCCACTGGCCACCGACACCCTGATCAATAACTTGTTGCTCGGGCACGCGCTCCAGAAGCTGCCGAAAGACCTTCCGGTCTACGCGCTGGCCCCGGTGCACTATGGCAAGAGCAACGAGCATGTGGGGTATCCGGGAACCCTCAGTCTGCACCGGGACACCTTCATGGCCGTGCTGCGAGACTTGGGTCGCAGCCTCAAGGCCGCTGGATTCCAGCGACTAGTCTTCTTCAACAGCCATGGCGGAAACCATTCACTCATCGATGTCATGGCCCGAGACCTGCGCGACGAGTTGGGTCTGCGCACCTTCTGCCTGTACGGCGGCGGGCCCGCCGAGGGGGTTTGTGCTCAAGAGGCGGCTTATGGATTCCACGCGGGCGAGATCGAGACAGCCCTGTTGCTGGCGGGAACCCCGGAGTTGGTCCACACCGATCAGTACACCTCCAACTACATCGCTCGAGTTGGGGATCCAGGCCTTCTCAAGCCTGAGTTCGCCAGCGCCACGTTTTCTTGGCTGACCCGCGATATCGCCCCGAGCGGTGTTATGGGCGATCCCTCGCCCGCCACCGCCGAGAACGGTTGGCGCTGGTGTGAGGCCATGAGTGATCGGATTGCTCGGGCGCTGGTGGAGATGCACGACTTCCAGGAGATCTTGGAACGCTGAGGAGACATCGTGGCGAATCGTTCCCCAACACGAAGTCCTCGGAGCCGAAGTCCGGCTGCCGGCCGCCGTGTGGAAGTCGGATCTGGCGTCACTGTGGAGCGAGGGGTGCGCTTCCGATTGGCCGATGGCACGCGTCTGGTGTCCGATCACTACTACCCGCCACAACCCGGTCCGGCGCCCACGATCCTGATGCGCCAACCCTACGGCCGGGCCGTGGCCAGCACGGTGGTGTATGCGCAGCCGGCTTGGTTTGCCGCCCAGGGCTACAATGTGGTCATTCAGGACGTGCGCGGGCGTGGGGAAAGCACCGGTGAATTCTATCCCTTTCGGCATGAGGGGCGTGACGGCAAGGCCACCATCGAGTGGTTGGCCCGTCGCCCAGAATGCAACGGGCGCATCGGCATGTACGGGTTCAGCTATCAGGGGCTGACCCAACTCCTAGCGGCGGCCGAAAGGCCTGCGGCGCTGCAGTGCATCTCCCCGGCGCAGACGGCCGGAGATTTATTTTCCGGATGGTTCTATCATCAAGGAACCTACCGCCTCGCCTCCAGTGTCGGTTGGGCGCTGCAACTGCTCCGCGGTGATGCCCGCACGCGGCGGCTAAAGGCGCCCAGTCGCCACCTTGAAGAGGCCGCGACTCGACTCCCAGCACTCATGGCCAGTGGGCCGTACTCCCGCATCGCCTGTCTCACAGCCCGCGGTCTTCCCACCTACCATCGCGATTGGACCACGCACCGTAAGGCCGCTCCCTGGTGGGCGCGATACGATATCAGCACACGAATGGATCGTATCCAAATCCCGGCCCTGCACCTTTGGGGTTGGTTCGACACCTACCTCGATGGCAGCGAGCAACTCTACCAACGCCTGCAGGCCGAATCGAAAGCGCCGCAGTACTTGGTGGCCGGTCCCTGGAGCCACATTCCTTGGAGTCGGTATTGCGGCGAAGTGGACCATGGAACCGACGCGATCCTAGACACCGACCGGTTGCTGCTGCGCTGGTTCAACCACTGGCTGAAGGACTCCGGCGACTTCGCAGGAGAACCGCCGGTGCGTTCGTTCGCGTTGGGCGAAAACCGCTGGCATCGCATGACTTCTTGGCCTCAGCGATCGAGTGACACCCTTGCGGTCCAGCGGTGGTTCCTAGATTCCGACGGACGAGCCAACTCCATCCAAGGTGATGGGCGACTGGGTCCCGAGGTTCCGTCGCGCATGCGCCCGCGGGACGGTTTCGTCTACGAGCCGGAAGTGCCGACCGCCGCTCCGGGACCCGGCGCGGCTCCGGGCCCTTTTTTGCAGAACCGCCAGGACTCGATGAACAACGTCTTGGCCTACACCAGCCCAGTTCTTACCGAGGCCGTGCGCGTCGCTGGACGGCCCAGAGTGTGCCTGCATGCCACGAGTCGGACCGCCTCGGCCGACCTGGTGGCCAAACTGGTTCGGGTACTCCCAGATGGACGCTCGTTCAACGTATGCCTGGGCATCGCCCGAAGTTCCTGGCTCTTCGGTGCCCAGGGCCTTGAGCCGGATCGGGTGCAGTGCTGGGAGTTCGACCTCGAACCCACACACTGCGTCTTCCTTCCTGGCGAACGCCTACGCCTGGTCATTAGCGGCAGTGCCTTCCCACTGTATGATCGGAACCCAGGCTCGACGGTATCGCCCGAGGCCGCCGATTCCTGGGACTGGATCCAGAACCAGCAGCAACTGCTTCACGATCCGGACCATCCGTCCTGCCTTCACCTGCCCTTGCAGTCCGACATCGAATTCAGAGAAGGCGGCCTGATATGATACCCACAGCCCCCTCACAGCCGCCCTTCATTACCCTAGATTCGGTCACCAAGCGTTGGTCCAACGGGGCGACGGTCCTCGACGGTATCTCGCTTCAGGCCGAGCGGGGCGAATTCATTTCTCTCATCGGACCGAGCGGCTGCGGGAAGTCCACCCTGTTGCGACTCTTGGCGGGTTTGTCCGGGCTGAGTTCCGGTTCGGTGAAACTCGACGGCATGCTGCCGGAATCCGCTCGGGAGATCATGTCGTTCATCTTCCAAGACGCGACACTGCTGCCTTGGCGGACGGTCCGCTCCAATGTCGAGCTGGGGCTGGAGCTAGAAGGCAAGACCACCGAATCGCAACGCCACAAGACCTCCACTGAGCTGCTGCAGTGGGTGGGTCTATCTGACGTGGCCGACCTCCATCCGCGCCAGTTGAGCGGCGGCATGCGCATGCGGGTTTCGATCGCGCGGGCGCTGGCCACCCGGCCGAAGATCCTGCTCATGGATGAGCCCTTTGGCGCGCTGGACGAAATGACCCGGGACTTTCTCAACGAGGAAGTGCTGCGGTTGCGAGAGAACGACCAATTCACCACCTTCTTTGTGACGCACAGCGTCGCCGAAGCAGTCTTCCTTTCGACACGCATCCTCGTCCTTCGGGCCAAACCGGGCCAAATCGCCGGGGAGATCCCCGTCCCTTTCGCCTATCCAAGAACCGCCGCTTTGCGCAGCGCCCCAGAATTCCTACGCCTGGTGGGCGAGGTCAGCGCCGCTTTGCGTTCCGTCCAAGTTCCTTCGAACCCTTCAAACCCTGGGCATCCATGAAGAAATTCCTGATACAGGCGGCGTGGCCACTGGCGGTGTTTGTGGTGGTGATCACCGCCTGGCACCTCTGCTGTCGCTGGTTGGCCATTCCTGCCTACGTGTTGCCTCAACCTTCTGCGGTGGTGCGGGTGGTGGTCGAACGACACCAGACCCTCTGGAACGCCTTTTGCATCACCGCCTTAGAAGCGGGTGGGGGTTATCTCCTGAGCATCCTCGGCGGGGTGGTCATCGCACTGTTCTTCGCCCAGAGCCCGCTGATCCGGAGGTCTTTCTACCCGTATACCATTCTGCTTCAGACGGTGCCCATCGTGGCCATCGCGCCGCTCATCCTGATGTGGTTCGGCTCCGGCCTGCGCAGCGTGATGCTGGTGGCCTTTGTTATTTGTCTCTTCCCCATCATCGCCAACACCACCCAAGGGCTCATCAGCGTTCCTCGCAACCTGATCGATCTCTTCGTCATGTCCAATGCCTCCCGATCGCGGCAGCTGCTCAAGTTGCGATTGCCCTATGCGCTGCCGCATCTCTTCGTTGGCCTGCGCATTTCGGCGGGAATCTCAGTGATTGGGGCGGTGACCGGCGAACTCTTCGCCAGTTCCAATGCCGTGGGTGAAGGCGGGCTGGGTTATTCGATCACTTACGCCAACAGCCAACTTCAAACCGACTACCTCTTCGCGCTCGTGCTCACTGCTAGCCTGCTGGGCTTCCTCTTCTTCTTCTCCGTCACAGCCCTCGAATGGCTCTGCCTGCGAAAGTGGCATGAGTCTGCCATGAAGACCGACGCCGATTAATTCGCCCCATCCTTTGCACCTATGAAACCCCACCTGATGTTCCTTTGCGTGATGGCCTGGGTTCTGCGGCTCAGTGCCGCCGATCCAGTCGCCGTCACCTTCCAACTCGACTGGAAACCCACCGCCCAATTCGCCGGACTCCTGCTGGCCCGAGAGCGGGGCTGGTACCGAGAGGCAGGCATCGATCTGACACTGCGCCCCATCCCCAAGGACGAGGGGGTGGTCAGCAATGTGGTGCATCAGCCGCGGTGGATCGGCAGCTCGGAGAGTGGCGTGCTGCTGCAGGCGCGGTCTTCGGGCATGCCGATCCGGGCAATCGGCACTATGCTTCAGGGCACTCCTATCTGCTTGCTCAGCCTCAAATCCGCCAACATCCGCAGTGTGAAGGACCTGATTGGCAAGCGCATCGGTGTCCATGCCGACGGCGATGAAGCGGTGAAGTATGTCCTGCATCACGCGGGCATCCGCCCTCAACAAATCGAGGTCGAGGTGGTGGGCCATGACCTAACTCCACTGCTCAGCGGACGGTATGCGGCCGTGCAAGGCTACTCCATCGACGAGGGCGTCGCTCTGAAGCAAGCGGGACACGATATCCATATCCAGTACCTCCACAACGAGGGCTACGCGGCGTATGGTCAGGTATATTTTACCAGCGAGGCGTTTCTCAAATCCGAGGGTCCTCTCCTGCGCCGTTTTCTGGAGGTGTCGCGCCGCGGTTGGGAGGCCGCAATCCTGGAGCCGGACACGATTGCTAAGCTGGTGGTGGCCACGGTGCCCGGGACCGATGAACACCATCAGCGAGGCTCGGTAGAGGCGCTGGTCTCCATGCTCACCCGCGAGGGCGGACCGGGCAGCATGGGCCGGATGCGCCGGGAAACCTGGGTGCAGGCGGTGGCCGACTTCAATAAGCTGCCCACCACCACAAAACGCCTCAAGGTGTCTGACATCGCGACCTTCGACCTTCAGCCATGACGGTGCGTGTCCTGCACTTCTCACCGGGGACCGCCACCGATCGCCACGACAGCCACCGCGCGGCCTTGGGATTCATCCACTGCCTGCGGTCCGCCGATCCGGAGTCTTTCCCGAATCTGGTTTGTGAGCTGGTGTGGGCCTTGCCATCAATCAACAACCCCGCGCGAGTGCAGTCCCTTCTTACCGGAGCCGATGTAGTCGTAGTGGCCACTCCGGTGCATGGCCAAGGTTCACCCTGGTACCTGCGGAAATTCTTCGAGCTGACGCGGGGCCTTCAACTCTGGGGTACTTTGGCGACCGCCTTCGCCACGGCCGGGGGACAGCATACCGGCGGCGAGATGGCCTTGCTGGACACCTTCCGATCGCTCCAAGGATGCGGAGCGTGCACCTTCACCTTCGCCCAGAAATTGACGGTGATCGGGATGCAGCAACGCGCCCTGCCGGACGGAGAGTTTCATCCGATCGACGTCTGGTTTCTGCGGCAATTGGCTCGGACCTGCCTCGTTCAGTGGGCCGCACGGCCGGATCTGGCCAGTGGCGAGCGCTGGGCTCGCCAACTGGGCATCGATTCGGCCTATTATTTAGAGTTTCCCGATGCGGCACGTCTGGAAGCTCAGGTGGGCGAAGTGTGCCGATGGATGAACGAACCTTTGAGCGACCCCGGTTTGGCTTATGAGCAGTGGACGCGTCGCCTGGGTTTCACGGCCCATCCGCCGGACGCACGCTCACTACCCTTTGCCGCGCTGTTCCCCGAACCGCTGGTTTAAGGCTTGGAAGCAAACTGCGACTCGTAGCGTCGTCGCCGCTCCAGGATTTGCTCCACATACTGTCGGGTGCCGGGATAGGTCATCACCGCCAGAAACTGGGTACTGTTGGTGCGGGCATGGGGAGCGTTGGTGGCCGACATCCACCGCAGAACATTCCGTCGGCCGGCATTGTAATCGGCGAGCGCATAGGCTGTGGGATTGTCCGTGGCCGCATACCGCTGGAGAACCTTTGACAAGTAGAAGGATCCCGCGTGCAAGTTGGTGGATGGATTCAGAAGTTGCTCATGAGAGTAGCGGGTCAGTTTTAGGGCATCCGCCCATTCTTGAGCGGCGACCGCCGTCACCTGCATGAGGCCTATCTCGCCAGCGCGTCCTCGGACCAAAGGGTCAAAACGGCTTTCCTTCCAGATCACCGCCTTCACCAACGAGGGCGGCAAGCGATAGTGCTGGGCGACTCGTCGGATTTGCGGATCAAACCGATCTTCGTACCGTGACAGCCAAAACCAGACGATGCCTCCAGCACCGATCAGGAACAACAAGATGACAGTCCACCGTTTCAAGGTTTGGCTCTGAGCGACTTTAGCCATTGGGCTGAAGACGGGAAGCTGCGGTTGCGACCCGGGTCATTTTTCTGTCGTTCTCTCACCGACCTCCGAGAGGTGCTTCAGCGGTTGATCATTCTCGATCCAGCGCGAGAATCTAGCTCATGAAGGAAGCGTACATCGCCGCCAAGGAACGGTGGGCCCGCAAAATGGCAGGCACGGCGGCGCCCAAAATCCGCTCTGAAGACCGGCTGCCTCCCGGGCAACGTCAGGTCCACAACTTTCCAGTCTTGGATTTGGGCGTGAAGCCCGAGATTCCCTTGGATCGATGGCAACTAAAGATTGGGGGGCATGTCGAGAATCCGTTGCTCCTCGACTGGAAGGCCTTCTTGGCACTGCCTCAATTTACCGACACGAGCGACTTCCATTGCGTCACCACCTGGAGTCAGTTCGACATGCTTTGGCAGGGAGTGGCCTTCTTTACGCTAGCCGATTTGGTCCGTCCCAAAGCCAGCGTCACCCATGTCTTCTTCAAGAGTCACGACGGCTACTCGACCAATAATCCCATCGACGCCTGCCTCGATGATGATGTGCTCATTGCCCATCAATGGAATGGTCAACCACTGGCCGTGGAACATGGCGGGCCGGCGCGAGTCATTCTGCCCAAGCGCTACGCCTGGAAGGGAGCCAAGTGGATTCGGGAGATTACCTTCATGGACCAGGATATTCTGGGATTCTGGGAACTCCGCGGTTACTCCAACACCGCCGATCCGTGGACAGACGACCGTTTTTCGGGCGGAAATCCCACCGAGTAAGGTCTCCGTGTCGAAGATTGAAATTTTAAGTTTGCTTCGTATGTGACGTATTTGTTACGAAACAAATACGTTTATGAAACGGATCTCCCAATCCTTAGATAAAGTTGCCTTGAATTGCCTCTTAGGTGGCCTTGTCGCCCTATTAGTGGGCTTGGTCGCCATTGGCGGCGGCATCTGGGTGAGTGGCGCCTACTATGCGACTCTGGGGATGGCCTTGGCTGCCGGCGGCTTGCTGACGGCATTCCTTTCAGCCTGCTGGGTCCATCGGGATTTTTGATCGCGGCCTCCCGAGTTTCTAAAGAAGATTCGCTCCGAGAAACTCGGCGCATCTGAGGCTTCCGGGGAGAACTGCTCACGAGGCCTGACGCTTCCACGCCATTCCCTTTCAACGCGGACGGGTGTCCGTGACGGTGTGAAAACCACTGAGCCCAGAAACTCAACGGATCATCGATCCGGCCTGAGCTTTTCAGTTGCCCCAACGAATTCTGATCAACTCTGGTGAGCCCCCGACGCACTCGGCCTCATCTGGAAGAAAGAAGAAACCCTAGCTGCTCATCCTAGAAGAAATTGGAACCGAGGATCCGGCAAAACCTCGGATTTCAAACCGGTAACTTTCCGTGGTTTCCGGAATGTTGCTAAGAGACGGGGTCTCTTGGGAGGAAGTAATTCTACCAGGAGAGGTTTATGGGACCGGTTCTTTTGGAGACGTACTGAGCTGATAAGAAAAACGCCGCCCTGAGGGGCGGCGTTCTTGATAAAATTAAAGATCGCAGCTTCGATCAGCCGACGATATCGATGCCCATGTTGCGAGCAGTGCCAGCGATGGTGCGGAAGGCCGCCTCTTCGCTGTTGCAGTTCATATCAGAACCCTTGGCCTTGATGATCTCCAAGACCTGCTTACGGGTTACTTTGCCAACCTTCTCCTTGTTCGGCACCTTAGATCCCGAGGCGATTCCAGCCGCCTTCTTGAGCAGCACGGAAGCCGGAGGGGACTTCAGGATGAAGGTGAAGGACTTATCCTGATAAACGGTGATGATTACGGGGATCACCAAACCAGGACGGTCCTTGGTGGCCGCGTTGAACTCCTTACAGAAGCCCATGATGTTGATGCCCTGCGAACCCAATGCAGGACCCACGGGAGGGGCCGGATTGGCCTGACCGCCGGGGATTTGCAGTTTGACGATGCCTGTAACTTTCTTTGCCATGTTCTATCCAGTTTGTTTGCGGCGGGGTGTACGACGTCGCTTGAGAGGCATCACGACTTCTCTACCTGCCAGTATTCAAGTTCGACGGGCGTTTTCCGCCCGAAGATGTCTACGGTCACCTTGAGCTTGCCCTTTTCAGGCTCCAACTCTTCGATGACGCCAGTGAAGTTGAGGAACGGACCGTCGTTGATCTTGACGGTCTCACCGATGTCGAAGTTGACCTTCGGACGCTCAGTGTCTTCACTGTCAGAAATTTGCACCTTAATGGTGGCGATCTCATCGTCGGTGACGGTCATAGGGCGTTCGCCGCCTACGAAACCGATCACACCTTGGATGTCCTTGATGAAGTACCAAGGCTTTTCCATCGGGCGCTTGCCTTCGTCGAGCAATGCCATGTCGATGTAGACATAACCCGGGTGAAGTTTGCGATTGGTGATGGTTTTTTTGCCACCACGAACCTCCACCACCTTCTCCATCGGAAGAAGAACCTCTTGGATATATTCCTCCATCTCGTCGGACTTAATGCGACGATTGATGGTATCCCGGACCTTCTGCTCCTGACCGGCTAGGGTGTGCAGGACAAACCACTGGGTGTTCATGTGCAGAATCGGGATCGAAAGGGGTTTGGACGAAAACGTTTAACTCAGGAGACCTTGATGAGCGCCTTGACGAAGCTCACCACCACAAAATCGGAGGCCATCGTAAAAAACCCCAGAAGACCGATGACGAAGAAAATCAACACCGTGGACTGAATCAACTCATCGCGGGAGGGCCAATTGCACTTCTTGAGCTCCTGCTGGGTGGCGGCCACATACGTGGTGAGCCGCGCCAAATGCCCCTGCTTCCAGGCAAAGGCGAAGATCGCGCCCATCACAGCGAACCAGATCAGGAACGGAAGATATTCTTTCACGATATTTTATATTGGCGGAGGGGGAGGGATTCGAACCCCCGGTGAGCGTCAGCCCACAGCGGTTTTCAAGACCGCCGCATTAGACCACTCTGCCACCCCTCCGGGAGACTGGCAGGGCGTGAGGGACTTGAACCTTCAACCAACGGTTTTGGAGACCGCTACTCTACCAATTGAGCTAACGCCCTGTTCACTGACACCGACAACTCTTACAGAAGAAAAAGCGGAAGGGAAGGATCAAACACCAAGGATTGATCCTTCCCTACCGTTGAAAACCTTAGGCAGCCAACACTTCAGCGACGCGGCCTGCACCGATGGTGCGACCACCTTCGCGGATAGCGAAACGGAGACCCTTCTCCATGGCGACCGGTGCGAACAACTCGACATCGACCGACACGTTGTCACCCGGCATGACCATTTCGACACCTTCAGGCAACGTGATCGAACCGGTCACGTCGGAGGTGCGGAAGTAGAACTGCGGGCGGTACTTGGTGAAGAACGGGGTATGGCGACCACCCTCGTCCTTGGTGAGGACGTACACCTCAGCCTTGAACTTAGTGTGGGCCTTGATAGAGCCCGGCTTGGCGAGAACCATGCCGCGCTCGACGTCTTCTTTCTTGGTGCCGCGGAGCAGCACGCCGACGTTGTCGCCGGCTTGGGCGCTGTCCAGCAGCTTGCGGAACATTTCGATGTCGGTCGCCGTGGTCTTGCGGGTATCCTTAAGGCCCACGATTTCGACTTCGGACATCTTGTTGATGACACCGCGCTCCACACGACCGGTCACGACTGTGCCGCGACCTTCAATGTTGAACACGTCTTCGATGCACATCAGGAAGGGCTTGTCCTGCTCGCGCGGGGGCTCCGGGATAAAGGTATCCAGGGCGTTGAGCAAGTTGGCGATGGCGGCTTCGCCTTCCGGAGTTCCGGCAATGGCGGCGGTGGCTGAACCACGAATGATCGGGGTCTTGTCGCCAGGGAAACTGTATTTGTTGAGGAGGTCGACGATTTCCATCTCGATGAGCTCGAGAAGATCGGCGTCGGCCAAGTCAACCTTGTTCAGGAACACCACGATGCTCGGAACACCCACCTGGCGGGCCAAGAGGATGTGCTCGCGGGTCTGGGGCATCGGACCGTCGGCGGCGCTAACCACCAAAATAGCTCCGTCCATCTGGGCGGCGCCGGTGATCATGTTCTTCACGTAGTCCGCGTGTCCAGGGCAGTCCACGTGAGCGTAGTGACGGTTCGGGCTCTCGTACTCGACGTGCGACACAGCAATGGTCACGGTCTTGGTATCATCACGAACGGTGCCGCCCTTGGTGATGTCTTTGTACTCGATCATAGGGGCCAACCCCTTGCGATGCTGTACTGCGACGATTGCGGCGGTGAGGGTGGACTTGCCGTGGTCGACGTGACCGATGGTACCCACGTTCATGTGGGGCTTCGTCCGGTTGAAGGTTTCTTTAGCCATGTGTCGTATCGTTTTCTATTCTTCGTTTCTGAAAGCCGTATCTAAGAGCCGCGTCTGATTTTTTCTCGTTCGCGTCTTTTGTCTTTTTCGTCTTTTCGTCTTTTCGTCTTTTGAACGCGTTTTTTAAACGCGCCCTCCTCTTTCGAGCGAGCGAATTTGTTTTCGATTTCGTTCCGAACTTCAGTTGGAAGCTCAGTTGGAAGCTCAGTTGGATTTGCTGCGATCAGAGTCACTGGGCTTTAGCCATGACTCCAAGCCAGATTACCAACAGAACTTCTTCAACAGAACTTCTTCCTGAACCTTTACCCGCAAATTTTAACTGCGACAAATTCTGACTC
>Ga0114977_10000464_pt1 | contig 27108 bp, 15 predicted proteins | sample S_130805_MF_Meta_FD_87026 | JGI IMG/M metagenome (GOLD analysis project Ga0114977, IMG submission 87026) | Freshwater microbial communities from Lake Simoncouche, Canada to study carbon cycling - S_130805_MF_MetaG | ecosystem: Environmental > Aquatic > Freshwater > Lake | place: Lake...
ATTCAACGGGTGTTATATCTTCTTCATTAGCGACAGCTTCTTTAGCAAATTCATTAACAAAAGAAGGAGCTGCTTATTTAACATTAAATGGGGCTAATACGTATATAGGATCTACCACTGTTATAGAAGGTGTATTAAATTTAGGAGCTGCGGGTGTTATTGCAGATAGTTCTTCCTTGATAATGCATGGGGGGTCTTTGAATACCAATTATAATGAAACTATTAAGAAATTATTTTTAACTAATTCATCAACTTTTAATTTAGGCTCAAATGCTCATACTATTACATTTGTAAGCTTGGATAGTTTATTGTATAATAAACAATTAACCATTAATGGATGGCAAGGAAGCTATACAGATACAACTGATGCTAATACTGGTACAAGTGGAAAAATTTTATTTTCAAAAGATACGCTGTTAGGTTATCAATTAGACCAAATTCAATTTATCAATCCAACCAATTCACAGAATTATTATTCTGTTCAATATAAATCCAACAAATTCTTAGTTCCATTAAGAACTGCTTATGCAGGTGTTGATGGACTTGACAATTCAACTGCAACAGGATTTAGTAATGTGTATATTAGTACATCTAACTCTTCAGGTATATCATCTTCAGGTACAGGAACCGTAAGTGATCCAATAATTTATACTCCAACATCTGATAATGCGAATATTAAAATATCGGAAATAGTTACATCATTAAATGCTGGTTTAAATGTAAAAGTAATATCATCTAACACTGCAGGAAGACAATCGGGGACCATTGTTGTAAATGGTCTTTTAACAGCAGCAAACACGGCTAGTACTGCAAATACTTTGTCTTTATATGGAAGAGGTAATGTGGTAGTATATCAAAAAGTTACTTTAGCGAATGGCACTGGCAAACCTGTTCCTAATGTAGATTTTAATAGTGATTCAAGTGATGTAGTCATTCAAGCGGGTTTAGTTTTATCAGCTATAAACCAATCCGCAGCTTCACCTGCAACCGCATTTAATGGAGGCGTTGTTAATTTAACAGCGTATGAAAAAGTTAGAGTGTATGCCAATGGGTTTATTGAAAGTAAAGGAGCTAATAATACAAATACAGGTGCTGGAGGTAATGGAGGTCGTGTGAATTTAATTGGTAGAAATGGAGTTTCTATATTTGGGAATATTAATACGACTAATGGTTATAGTAACAATAATACTGCCACCTTAAATTTATCTAGACCAGGAACTTTAACTATATCCAATGATAATTCCGGTGCTTTTGATGGCCAATTTTTAGGCGTTGTTTCTGTTGGAAATATTATTAAACAAGGAACAGGTATATTTAGTTTAACCAATAGTTATTGGCCTGGAGGATCAGCCTCTACTGATATTTATAATAAATCATATGATACAGTAGCAGCAGGCACTTTATTATTGAATTCTGGAGCTGCATTAAGTGATAGTGCAACTGTTGTTGTGAATGCTGGAGCAACTTTGGATTTAAATGGTAAAGCTGAGACAATAGGAATGATTGCTGGTGCGGGATTGATAAAGGGCACTGGAGGCTCACTTACATTAAGTGGTCTTGCAACAACAGGGGCAAGCATCCCCATTAAAACAGAATTTTCGGGAAATTTATCTGGTTCATTCTCATTAATTAAAAATGGAGTAGATAGTTTAGTATTAAGTGGCGATGATTCGACAATAGCTACAACACCATTGGTTATTAATCCATATACAGGTGCGATTAGCTTATCAAATGGAGTCGTAAAAGTTAGTCACCTCAGAGCATTGGGAACAATGGCAGGTAATACAACAATTACTAGCACGGGAACATTATTAATTGATAGTAATAATTATACTATTACGGAACCATTTACCATAAGTGGTGTTGGTGTATCAACAAATCAAGGGGCGATAAGAAACTTAGGTAGAGTTACTACATTAGCAGGAAATATTACTTTAGGAGGGTCTGCGAGAATAGTATCTTCTGGATTCAATCCAAATACTTATACAATTTTAGATAGTTTGATTATAACAGGTGGTATAGACACATGGTATAGTGGATATAGTTTAACGGTAGATGCACTTCGTGGTGTTCGTATTGGCGGCATAATTTCAGGAACTAATGGAAACTTAATAAAAGAAGGAGCAGACACCTTAATTTTACAAAGTGCAAATACTTATGCAGGAGCTACAAATATTAATGTAGGTACAGTATTGATTGCGAATAAGGATGCTTTGGGAACAACCCAAACAGGAACAACCATTGGAGTTGCTGCTGGTACAGGTGCTACCTTAAGAGTTATTGGTACTAACGTTTCTACACTTTTATTACCTATTCCTGAAGCCATTACTATCAATGGTACAGGATCTATTGCCAACGAAGGTGCCATAAGAAATACAAGCGGGGCCAACTATTTTTCTGGAAACATCACTTTAGGAAGTGCTTCTACAATAGTATCAACGGGAGTTTACACAAATACAGATTCATTGGTTTTTATAAATGGAACTTTAAATACAAATGCTCTTATCCTTACAGTTAATACAACGATGGGGGCAAGAATTGGAAATAATATTACTGCACAAGTTTATGGAACTGGGGGGATTACAAAAACCGGATTGGATACATTAGTGATGCAAGGAAATAATACTTACACTGGATTAACCACCCTAAGTACTGGTGTAATAAGTATAAGAAACGCAAATGCATTAGGGGCAGGCGGTGCCACTGCGAATTATAATACGACTGTGTCTGATGGAGCTGCATTGAATATTGTTGGATCTGGATTTAATATACCCGAATACATAACAATCAACGGAACAGGTATTGCAAGCAACGGAGTTATATGGGTGCCAAGCACAAGTGGAGCAACAACTTTATCAGGTATTATCACAACAGCCACTGCGTCAAGAATAAATAATGACGGTGCAAGTTTATTAACATTAGGTACTGCGGGCTTCACCAACACCGGGGGTATCACTTTTGGAGTGAATGGTTCTGGAGGAATTACAGTTACATCAGCAATTAGTGGAACTAGTACTTCATTAAGTAATCTTACTAAAGATGGCATAGGCTCAGGTAAATTAATATTAGGAGCCATCAATTCATATATGGGAACTACCACCATTAATACTGGGGTAATTCAAATTACGGCAAGTGACGCATTGGGTTATACTGCTGGTTCTTTAGGTACTATTATTTCTAACGGAACTGCATTGGAATTAAATGGTTCTGCAGCAATAAGTTTTAATGAAAATATAACTGTTAATGGAAATGGAATTACTGGAGTGCCTGGCGCTATAAGACAAATTAGTAATACAGGCGCAGCAACCATGTCGGGCATATTAACTGTTGCAACAGCATCTAGAGTTAATAATGATGGTACTGCTTTATTTACCGCTGCTAATTTAGGTTTGGTAAATACAGGAGGTATTACATTTGGAACCACTACAACAGGAGGTATAACCGTTAATAATGTTATATCTGGAGCAGGAGATGTTACAAAAGATGGAGCAGGTACAGGTAGATTCATAGTAGGCGGTACAAATTCCTATACAGGGTTAACAACTATTAATGCAGGTGTCTTACAAGTAACAAATGCTAATGCATTAGGAAGCTCTCCTGCAGGTACTGGTGCTTCAATTACAACAGTAATTGATGGAGCAGCTTTAGAAATTAATGGAGCCATTACAATTCCAGAAGCTATCAATATAAATGGATTAGGATTCTCTGAATCAGGAACACAAAATGGGGCTATTAGAATGATAAGTGGTTCGAGTGCAGCGACAATATCTGGACTTATAACAGTTGCTTCTGCATCAAGAATAAATAGCGATGCTGCTACGAATGCATTAACAATTAGTACGGGAGGAATTACCAATACCAATGGAATAACTTTTGGAATAGCTAATACAGGTAATATAAATATTACAGGAGTCATAACTGGTGCAGGCTATGTAACTAAAGAGGGAGTTGGAGCAGGAAGATTAATTTTAGCAGGAGCTAATTTATATACGGGTATTACTACTGTTAGTGCCGGTGTTTTACAAGCTACTAATAATGATGCGTTAGGAAGTGCAAGTGCAGGAGGTGCTGGCTCATCTTATACAACAGTATCTAACAATGCTGCATTAGAAGTGTATAATGGTGTTTCAGCTATTACTTTACCAGAAGACATAACAATTAATGGAAATGGTTTTACAGAAACTACTGCTAACGGTGCTATAAGATTCCTTGCGGGTAGTACTAATGTAACTTTGAATGGAGTAATTACTGTAGCCTCTGCTTCAAAAATTGCACATGATGGGGTAAGTATTTATTCGTTAAACATTGCTACAGGAGGTATTATTAATAATGGGGGTATCACATTCGCAGTTAATTATAATGGTAGTACAGGGAATATTAATGTTACTGGTATAATAAGTGGTGCTGGTTATGTTACTAAGGAAGGTACAGGAACAGGTAAATTAGTATTAAGTAATGCAAACATTTATACAGGTATAACAACAGTGAATGCAGGGGTAATGCAAATTACCAATAATGATGCTTTAGGAAGTGCAACAGCTGGAACTGGAACTTCTTATACAACTGTAACCAATTTAGCTTCTTTAGAATTAAATGGCACAGCAGCATTAACTATTCCTGAAGATATTAGAATAAATGGATTAGGTGTTGGAAGTATCAATGGTGCATTAAGACAAATTTATGGAGCAGCTGCATCAACATTGACTGGTGGTTTAACTTTATCAAGTGCAGCAAGATTAAATAACGATGCAACAACTTTACTTACAATTAGTACAGGAGGTATTACCAATTCAAATTTATTAACCGTTGGGGTAACAAGTACTGGAGATGTTAATATTTCAAGCGTTATAACTGGTAACGGCGGTATTACTAAAGACGGAACAGGAAACTTAATACTTAGTGCAAATAATAATACGGTGTATACTGGTGTAACTACTGTTAGTCAAGGCGTATTGAAAGTAAGTAATGCCTATGCATTAGGAGCCACTTCTGGTAATACGGTAGTTAATGGGGGTACTGTTTTATTAGATAGCGCAGGCTATACTATCAATGAGCCCTTTAATATTATTGGACTTGGATTTAATAATTTAGGCACCATAAGAAATTTAGGAAAGGTTTCTACATTAAATGGAGCCATTACACTTGCAGGTTCTGCAAGCATTGTTTCATCTGGAAGCAATACGACCACAAGTGCTGATAGTTTATTAATAACTGCAGCAGTAGATTTAGGTGCCACTGGTAATTATATTTTAACAACGGTAGTTGATAGGGGAATGAATATATCTGGAGTTATTTCTGGTAACACAGGCGGATTAACAAAAATGGGATTGGATACTTTACTAATAACTGGTACTGCGGCAAATACCTATAAAGGAGCCACGCTTTTGTCTTATGGTAAAATAAGAATTAAAAAAGCAGCAGCATTCGGTACTGTAGATGCAGGCACAACAATAAATATTGGAACTACAGTATTAATAGATTTAAATACATTCACAGTAACAGAGCCTTTCTCTATCAATGGTAGTGGAATATTGACGGGTGGTGTATATGAAGGAGCTATTAAAACTTTATATGGCATTAATTCAATAACAGGTACCATATCATTATTAGGTAATTCTAAAATAAATATGGGGGCCGCATACAGAGTTTCCAATTCAAGCGATTCATTAAGATTATCTGCTATTAATACAGGGACTGCCTCCGGTTTTGAATTAACACTTACGACCAATGTGGGCGCTAGAGTTCTTGGAGAAATTTCTGGTAAGGGATCTTTGATTAAAGAAGGGTTGGATACATTACTCTTAAGTGTTGTAAATACTTATGCGGGTGCTACTAAATTAACTGCTGGATGCTTAAGACTTGGCGCTAATTATGTATTACCATCAACTGCTACCAATTCAATTATATTTAACGGAGGTACATTTAGTAGTGGAGGTTTTACAGATACTTTGGGTATCATGAGCATAACCGAAAATTCTGGAATAGATATTCGTTACACCCCAACACATACTTTGTATTTTAGTGAAAAAGCAAATTTTGCTGCAGGCAAAACATTGATGATATATGGTTGGTCGGGATTGGTTGCGGAAACTATTACAAAATTCGGACAAAGTAAAGGGGGAGATTCAGTTTTAGTATTAAAAACATTATTAAAACGTTCAGGAGAAACAAGCACATCTAAAACCAATACAATGACTAAATATGGCCAAGAGATTACTGCTGCCATATTTACAAATTATCGTGGTAAATTATTTTTTACTGCAGCAACGCCATTTGTATCCACCTTATTGAATACCTATGAACTCAATAGAATATTATTCCATAATGATTTCTCAGGTACCGATTATGCTGCAAGCCAAAATGCTTCAACAAGGGAATTGGTTGCTGGAGATGCTTATGTGGCACCTACCGAAACTCAAATTGCACCTACTATAAGTGCAACAACAGTTACTATAGCAAGTGCTACCACTGCAACAGTAGGAGGAACTATAAGTGCAACAGGAGGCGTAACAATTAATTCAAGTGGAGTAGTATGGAGTACAAGTCCGGCACCATCAGTATTATTAAGTACGAAATCTACTAATGGAGGAACCGTGGCTGGCGCATTAGTTAGTAGTACAGCCAGTACTTTGGTTGCAGGTACCATATATTATGCTAGGGCCTATGCTTCATATACAATTGGAACCAAAACTGGAACGGCATACGGCCCTGAACAAAGTTTCTACATACCCAATGGTACTGCGAGTTTCCCTGGAACAAGTGCAGCACAACTTAAACTTTATGGTGTAAATACAGATGGTTGGTATTATATTAAAACTTCCACGATGGCTTCTGCTAAACAAGTGTATTGTAATATGACAGATGATGGCGGTGGATGGATGTTGGTAAGTTATCACCCACAAGCATCTACTTCAAATGATGGTGTTTATTATCCAAATACATGGAATGGTGGGGAAGGAAGTTTAACTTATAAAATGTCTGTCAATACAATGGATTTATGGTACAATAATGGTACAGTGCAAGCAACTTCTGTAATGAGAATGTCTAATAAATCAAATGCAATCACTCCATTACTTGCCAACATTACTATGGCTAGTAAAATTGTATATTCTAACCCTTCTAATTTAACATTATCAGTAACTAATCCAGTAGCCATTGTTAACAATACAACAATGAATGGAACTTGGTCCAATTTAAAAGGCTTTACTGTTAATGGTGGTTTAACTTTAGCAGGAGCCGTTGTTGGACCTGGTGATTGGTTGGTTACTGCAACCGATTATTGGCAGGTAAATAACCAGATTGGTAGTACAGGTACTAATGGAAGACAGCTTGCTCCACTTCAGGGTAATTCTGGCTTAACAAGATTTAGTGCTGCGCCTTCAGTAATATATGGTATGCAAGATATTCCATCAACTACTGGTGCAAGTGATGCTACTTGGGGCACTTATGCTGTATTTATTAAGTAAGGATGTATTATTGATACCTTCACTATTTCATCCATTTTCCCCTTAAATCAGCATTAAAAAAGCCCAAAATTCCTTAGATTGTAGTGGTAAATTTTAATAATTTAACTATTAATCTATGAATGCATTACTAGGCGTACTATTCCATTTTGTAGGCGGCTTTGCATCGGGCAGTTTTTATATGCCTTATAAAAAAGTGAAGGGCTGGAATTGGGAAAGTTTTTGGATAGTGGGTGGATTGTTTTCATGGCTCATTGTTCCACCACTCGCTGCTTATTTAACCATACCTGGATTTGTAGAAATTATTAAAAGCACCGGTGGCGCAGTCATCGGAGTCACTTATTTCTTTGGTGTTTTATGGGGCATTGGTGGTTTAACTTACGGCTTAGGCGTGCGCTATTTAGGCGTATCACTTGGTAGTAGTATTATACTTGGTTTATGTATGGTATTTGGGGCTGTAATTCCTGCTATCTATTATGATTTTCATCCAGTAGTGGGTAAAGATACTTTTAGTGGAATGTTGCATTCGGGTTGGGGTATCACCGTGCTTGTAGGTTTATTTATTTGTATTGTAGGAATAATAGTGAGTGGTAAAGCAGGCGTGATGAAAGAAGGGGAGTTAAGCAAAGAAGACGCTAATGCTTCCAACACAGAATATAAATTTGCTTTAGGCATGTTGGTGTCAATTGTTTCTGGCGTATTAAGTGCTTGCTTTAATTTTGGTTTAGAAGCTGGACAAGTAATGGGAACCATTGCCAATGATGCTTGGAAACTGGCGCATCCAGGACAAGGTGAATTTTTATATCGCAACAATGTTATTTATGTAGTGTTATTATGGGGCGGATTAACCACCAATTTTATTTGGTGTATGATTTTAAATGCACGCAATAAAACTTTTGGCGACTATACCAATAAACAAACTCCTTTATTAAAAAATTATATATTTTCTGCCTTAGCAGGCACTACTTGGTTTTTACAATTCTTTTTTTACGGCATGGGTGAAAGTAAATTAGGCAATGGCCCTAGTTCATGGATATTGCATATGGCCTTTATTATATTAGTTGCGAATATGTGGGGTTTGGTATTGAGAGAATGGAAGGGCGTAAGTAAAAAAACAAACACAACAATTATTGCAGGCATCGCTATTATTATCATCTCAGTTTTGGTAGTAGGCTATGGCAATAATAATCATCATTAAAAAATAGAATAGTATAATATTTGAATCATAATAAAAATTAAAGAGTGAAAGAGTTTAAAAATGTAAGTTATTTGTGGGAAGAGGAAAAAGCAGCAGCGCTGAAAGGAGATGAAGTAGCATTACTAGTTTACCGTTCTAATTTATTAGGAGCCGATTTGCGTTTAACCAATTATGGAGGGGGCAATACTTCTTGCAAAGCCATAGCCAAAGATCCTATAACAGGAGTCGATGTAGAAGTGATGTGGGTGAAGGGGAGTGGCGGAGACTTAGGTACGATGCAAAGAAATGGTTTAGCTGCATTGTATGTTGATAGATTGAGACGATTACAAAATAGATACAAAGGGTTGGCACATGAAGATGAAATGGTTGAATTATTTAATCATTGTATTTATGATTTAGCTTCCAAAGCGCCAAGTATTGATACGGCCTTGCATGGATTTTTACCTTTTAAACATATTGATCATTTACATCCTGACGCGGCAATTGCTATTGCAGCAGCAAAGGATGGCGAAAAAATTACCAAAGAATTATTTGGAGGAAAAATAGGATGGGTGCCCTGGCAAAAACCTGGTTTTGATTTAGGATTACAATTAAAAGAATGTTTGGATAAAAACTCAGGCATCATTGGTATTATGTTAGGTTCTCATGGATTATTTACTTGGGGTGACACTGCTTATGAAAGTTATGTAAACACTTTAGAAGTTATTGAAAAATGTGCCGACTATATTAATACACATGTGGCTAAAAAAGGAAATGTATTTGCAGGCCAAAAAATAAAATCTGCAGATGCAGCGCATAGATTACATCAAGCCGCAGCAATTGCACCTATACTAAGAGGTTTTTGTAGTTCTGCTACCAAGATGATTGGACATTTTACAGATGATGAGCGCGTATTAGCATTTATCAACTCCAATGATTTAGATAGATTGGCGCCATTAGGTACCAGCTGTCCAGATCATTTTTTAAGAACTAAGATATCTCCCTTGGTTTTGAATTTGTCAACAACAGAAGATGTAACAGATATAAAAGGGGTCAAAGAAAAAATAGAACCTTTGTTTGTAGCCTACAGGAAAATGTATGCCGATTATTATACTTCTTGCAAACATGCTAATAGTCCTGCGATGCGCGATGCTAATCCTGTGATAATATTGTATCCGGGAATTGGGATGTTTAGTTTTGCAAAAGATAAACAAACTGCAAGAGTCGCTTCGGAATTTTACATTAATGCGATTAATGTAATGAAGGGAGCAGAAGCCATTTCATCTTATACATCTTTACCACGCCAAGAAGCATTTAATATTGAATATTGGTTGTTGGAAGAAGCTAAATTGCAAAGAATGCCTAAGCCAAAAGCTTTAAGTGGTCGTATTGCACTTGTAACAGGAAGTGGCGGAGGAATTGGAAAAGCCATTGCTAAGAAGTTTGCTACCGAAGGAGCATGTGTAGTTTTGTCTGATAACCATGCCGAAAGATTGGAAGAAGCCAAGCAAGAATTTGTACAATTATTTGGGAAAGATGTGGTGGCTGCATGTATTTTAGATGTAACGAGCGCCTTAACGATACAAGAAACTGCCAAGCAAGCCGCACTTCATTTTGGGGGAGTAGACATTGTTGTAAATAATGCAGGTTTGTCTATTTCAAAAACCATCGAAGATCATACCGAACAGGATTGGGATTTATTATATGACGTATTGGTCAAAGGACAAATGTTGGTGACTCAAAATGCAGTAGGCATTATGAGAAAGCAAAATATGGGAGGTGATATTTTAAATATTGTAAGTAAAAATGCATTGGTGAGTGGCCCCAACAATGCAGGCTATGGTTCTGCGAAAGCGGCACAATTACATTTAAGCCGTTTAAATGCGGCCGAATTGGGTAAGGATAAAATAAGAGTGAATGTAATTAATCCAGATGCGGTGATTGCAGGTAGTAATATTTGGAGTGGTGGATGGGCCGAAGGCCGTGCAAAAGCTTATGGCATTAGCATTGAGCAATTGCCTGCTTATTATGCGGGAAGAACTTTATTGAATGAAATTATTTTACCAGAAGATATTGCGAACGCTTGCTTTGCTTATGTGGGTGGGTTGTTAAATAAATCTACCGGTAATGCTATTAATGTAGATGGTGGTATAGCGGCTTCTTTTGTAAGATAGAAATAGAATTAAAATGAAACAGATTGCATTTGAAATGAAACTAATAGAGGGCAATGAAGCTGAATATAAAAAGCGTCATGATGAAATATGGCCCGAATTAGTTGCATTATTAAAAACAACAGGCATTAGTGAGTACGCTATTTATTTAAATGAAGAAACGGGTAGTTTATTTGGGGTGATGAAAGTACAGGATGAAATGGCCCTAGAGGCTTTACCTCAACAACCCATTATGCAAAAATGGTGGACTTATATGAAAGATATTATGCTAACACATTCCAATGATTCACCCATTTCCATTCCCTTAACCAAAGTATTTTATTTGCCCTAAAAAAAGTAAAAGATGAGAATTGATAAAAAACAATTAGAACAGCACAATAGTGATTTGCAAAAAGTGCATCAAAAAAGATTTGATTTTGCGAAATCCGAAATGGCCAATGCGGAAGCCATTATTCAAAAATTAATGGATTTCAATGTTGCTATTCCTAGTTGGGCCCTGGGTACAGGAGGCACTCGTTTTGCAAGATTTTCTGGAGCGGGTGAACCTGGTACACTAGAACAAAAAATGGAAGATGTTGCGGTGTTGCATGCATTAAATAATTCAAGTGGTGCCATTTCATTACACATTCCTTGGGACATACCTTCTAATTATAGTGAAATAAAAAAATTAGCCGCTGACTTGAATTTGAAATTTGATGCGATGAACTCCAATACTTTTCAAGATCAAAAAGGGCAGGCGTTAAGTTATAAGTTCGGTTCACTTCAAAATACCAATAAAGCTATTCGCAAACAAGCTATAGAACATAACATAGAAGTAATTAAGCATGGGGTTGCATTAGGATCCAAAGCATTAACGGTTTGGTTAAGTGATGGTAGTTGTTTTCCAGGGCAATTAAATTTTAGAAAAGCATTTCAAAATACATTAGAAGGTTTGCAAGAAATTTATGCAGCCCTTCCTATTGATTGGAAAGTGTTTGTGGAGTACAAAGCATTCGAGCCTAATTTTTATTCGATGACAGTGGGCGATTGGGGGCAGTCTTTATTGTATGCCAATAAGCTAGGCCCGAAAGCCTTTACCCTAGTGGATTTAGGGCATCATTTACCCAATGCCAATATCGAACAAATTGTGGCTTTATTAATGATGGAAGAAAAATTAGCAGGGTTTCATTTTAACGACAGTAAGTATGGAGATGACGATTTAACAGTGGGAAGCATTAAGCCTTATCAATTGTTTTTAATATTTAATGAATTGGTGGAAGGGATGGATGCAAGAGGCATGAACCATGCTACCGATTTAGGATGGATGATTGATGCAAGTCATAATGTGAAAGATCCGTTAGAGGATTTATTACAATCGGTAGAAGCCATTATGATATCTTATGCCCAAGCATTGTTAGTGGATAGAACAAGTTTGAATAAAGCACAAGACAATAATGATGTAGTAGCTGCGCAGGAAATTTTGCAAAGCACTTTTAGAACTGATGTTAGAGCTATTGTTGCGGAAGCGAGACTAAGAGCTGGGGGAGCGCTAGATCCTATAGCATTTTACAGAAATAATAAAGTTAGAGCTTCTTTAATTAAAGAAAGAGGTGCTCATACAATGGCTACAGGTTTATAATTTAGGTAAATGAATCCAACACCCGTCATATTAATATTCGATATTGGCAAAACCAATAAGAAACTTTTTTTATTCGATGAAGGGTATCAAGTGGTGCATGAAGAAACGGCTCAGTTTTCAGAAATTCAAGATGAAGAGGGCTTCCCTTGTGAAGACCTTGTTACATTAACCCATTGGATTCAATCTTCCATAAATACTATTAAGCAAAATAGTGCATACGCAATTAAAGCAGTTCATTGTGCAGCATATGGAGCAAGTCTTGTTTACATTGATGTGAATGGGAAGCCATTATTGCCTTTGTATAATTATTTAAAACCTTTTCAAGAGTCAACCAAAACGCAATTTGAATCAAATTATGGCTCAATGGATGAGATGTCTTTAGCAACAGCTTCTCCTTATTTAGGTAATTTAAATGCGGGCTTACAATTGTATCGAATGAAGATGGAGCAGCCTGAAAAATTTAGTAAAATTAAATGTGTTTTACATTTACCACAGTACATCCATTATCTTATTACGGGTAAATTAGCTGCTGATATTACAAGTATAGGTTGCCATACAATGTTATGGAATTTCGCTGAAAAAAAATACCATCATTGGGTCATCAAAGAAGGCTTGGATAAATTATTTCTAACGATAGACACTGCAGTAGGGTTGCATGATAGTTCTTCTGCACTTATTCCTTATTTAAGTTCTTTCACCGAACCCTTTGTGCTTATTTCTACAGGTACTTGGTGTATTAGTTTGAATCCTTTTAATGATTCTATTTTAACTACCAATGAATTACATCAAGATGTTTTATGTTACTTGTCTTATACCGGTATGCCGGTGAAAGCGTCTCGTTTATTTAGCGGGAAAGAACATGAGCTTGCAGTTGTTGCGTTAAACAACCAATTTAATAAACCAGCCGACTACTACACTACTTTAAAATATAATACTAATATCAATATCGAAAAAAATAGTAATATACTGGATATTCAAAGTCCATTTGATTCATCCTGTTTTAAAGATTTCGAAACCGCTTATCATAATTTAATAGCTACCCTTGTTAGAAAACAAATAATAAGCACTAACTTAATCATTGCTACAACCAAAGTGAAACGCATTTTTGTGGATGGCGGTTTTAGTAATAACGAAATATTTATGAATCTACTTGCAAAAGCCTATCCTGCATATGAAGTATTTGCTGCTGCTATTCCGCAAGCATCTGCTTTAGGTGCGGCTTTGGCTATTCATGAAAACTGGAATGCAACAGCTGTTCCTAATAATTTAATTTCCTTACAATATTATTCGACCAAAAATTAAGTATTAAAATAAATATACCAATATGAAAAAATGGACATTATTAAGTGCTACGCTTTTACTTTTTATGACTGCGATAGCACAACTAAAAGTAAACACCTTATTAACTGAAAATACATTTAACCCCATAGGTTTAGGAGTGGCTACACCAAGGTTTAGTTGGGTGATAGAAGCTGCTAAAAGAAATAGTAGTCAATCGGCCTATGAAATTAAAGTGACAGAGGGAAAGAAACCTGTTTGGAGTACTGAAAAAGTAAGCTCTAATCAATCTGTGATGATAGAATATGCAGGCCCGAAATTACAATCCAATACAAAGTATAATTGGCAGGTAAGGGTTTGGGATAATGAAGGAAATGTTTCTGAATGGAGCGCTTCTAATAATTTTCAAACCGCATTTTTATCGGTAACCGATTGGCAAGCTAAATGGATAGTGCCAGGATTTGTAGAAGCCTCTAATAGGCCTAGTCCAATTTTTAGAAAACAATTTGCAGCTAGTAAAAAAGTAGCGAATGCGATTGTAAATATTACTTCACATGGTATGTATGAGGCGCAAATTAATGGCCAAAGAGTAGGTGATGCTTATTTAACCCCGGGTTGGACTAGTTATAAGACTCGTTTGCAATATCAAACCTACGATGTAACTAATTTAATTAAAACAGGGGCTAACGCTATTGGTGTCACTTTGGGAAGTGGTTGGTACAGAGGAGTGATGGGATTTTCTAATAATAAAGATATTTATGGAAAAGATATTGCATTACTATTTCAATTAAATATTACCTATAGTGATGGTAGTAAGGAAGTAGTTATTTCTGATGATAGTTGGAAAGCGAATACGGGAGCTATTGAATATGCTGAAATTTACAATGGTGAAACAATTGACGCAAGAAAAGAAAAAGCAGGATGGGCCTTGGTTAATTTTAATGACAATGCTTGGTTGCCTGCAAAGGTTGCCAGTTTTGATAATGCTAATTTAATAGCTACACAAAATGAATTAGTAAAAAAACATGAAGTATTTAAACCTATTAAAATTTTTACTACACCTAAAGGTGAAAAGGTGATAGACTTTGGCCAAAATTTAGTGGGCTGGGTGGTCATGAAAGCAAAAGGAAACGAAGGGGACAAAATTACTTTATCACACGCTGAGGTTTTAGATAAAGCGGGTAATTTTTATACAGAGAATTTAAGGGCTGCTAAAGCACAAAATATTTATGTATTAAGTGGAGTAGGTGTGGAAACATTTGAGCCACATTTTACTTGGCAAGGATTTAGGTATTTAAAGATTGAAGGATACCCTGGTGAAATTACAGCAGATAATTTTTCTGCAGTTACCTTGTATTCGGATATGAAAACCACTGGAGAATTTACTTCGTCTAATGCACTAGTCAATCAGTTACAACATAATATAGAATGGGGCCAAAAAGGAAATTTTTTAGATGTTCCTACAGATTGCCCACAAAGAGATGAGCGTTTAGGTTGGACAGGAGATGCGCAAGTGTTTTCTAGAACGGCTACTTTTAATATGAACGTCAATAACTTTTTTGCCAAGTGGTTAAAGGATTTAGCGGCTGAACAAAAGGATGGTAAAGTACCTTTTGTAGTTCCCAATGTGATTGGGGAAGGCGCCGTAAATAGTACTGGTTGGGCAGATGTAGCCACTATTATTCCATGGAATTTATATTTAGCCTATGGCGATAAGAAAGTATTAGCCGATCAATACGCTAGTATGAAAGCTTATGTAGAAAGTATTAACAAAGCCTCAAGAGATGATTTATGGAATACGGGTTTTCATTTTGGAGACTGGTTATTTTACCGACCAGAGGACGATAATGATGGACGTGCAGCGGTAACAGATAAATACTTAATTGCACAATGTTTTTATGCGCATTCAACTCAATTACTAATTAATGCAGCCAATGTGCTTAATAAAAAAGAGGATGTTGCTTTGTATACGGCACAATTAAATAGAGTAAAAGCTGCATTTATGAGAGAATACGTTTCTCCTAATGGCCGCTTAATATCTGGTACACAAACAGCTTATACTTTGGCTTTAAATTTTGATATGTTACCTGAATCATTAAGACAACAAGCTGCAAAAAGATTAGCAGATAATATTGAGTCTTATGGCAATCATTTGACCACTGGATTTTTAGGTACCCCTTATTTATGTCATGTATTAACAAGATTTGGTTATACAGATGTTTCTTATAAATTATTATTGCAAGAGAAATATCCTTCCTGGTTATACCCTGTAAAAATGGGAGCTACTACTATTTGGGAAAGATGGGATGGTCAAAAGCCAGATAGCACATTCCAAAGTGTAGGTATGAACTCATTCAATCACTATTCTTATGGCGCTATTGGGGATTGGATGTACCGTCAAATGGTTGGGTTAGATACTTATGAAGATGGAGTAGGCTATAAACATAGTAAAGTGCAGCCTCATATTGGTGGCAGCTTTAGCCATGCTGCTGCTTCCTTACAAACCTATTATGGTAAATTAAGCAGTGGATGGAAAATTCAAGGAGATGATATTCTTTTTGATGTAACTATTCCTGCTAATACAACAGCTTCTGTATTTATTCCAACCAAAGCTGCTTCTAAAGTTTCAGAAAATGGAGCGGCATTATCTGCTGTTGCTGGATTACAAGTGATAGGGCAGAAAGAAGAGTACCTCGAAACTAAGTTAGGTTCTGGCGAGTATCATTTTATCATTAAGAAATAATGGCCAAATTAAAATTCGTTTAAGAAAGTTAAATAATACGTTAAGTATTGAAAATAAAAATCCCTCCCGAATCTCGGGAGGGATTTTTTATATAGCACAATCTACATTACTGATGACTTATTCATTCAAGTTTAAGATAAATGCGTAGTTGCCAAAATAACCAGGGTACACACCCGAAATTTTAACACTGCCTGTAGTTACTTTTTTCAAAGCTTCATAAAACTCTTCTACTGTGTTTACGGGTTCTTCATTAACATTCGTAATCACAAAACCTTTTTCAATTCTGCTTTTGCTTATAATGCCCGTTCCCAATTCTTTAATTAAAACACCCCCCTCTAAATCATTTTTTTGTGCGGTGGTTTTGTCAATGGTTTCTAATTTACCACCTAATTTTTCTGCTGCTTTACTACTTTTTACTAAATCTGTATTACCCAATTTAGCTTTTAATGTTACTTCTAAAGTGATGTCTTTGCCCTCACGTTTAATGACTAAGTTCATTTTGTCTCCTGGCTTATACCTAGAAACTTGTTCTTGTAATTCAGGAGAAGTTTTTACAGCCACTCCATTTATTTTTGCAAGAATATCTCCTTTTTTAACACCACCTGCTTTTGCAGCGCCACCCTCTAATACATCGGTAATTAAAATACCATCTCCTTCTTTATATTTCGTATTTAATTCTTCTAATACTTTCTTTAGTTCTTCATCAGACAAACCGTCTTTAGGATAACTAATACCTAAGTAGGCTCTTTGCACCGTACCATATTTTACAATATCAGTGACTACTTTTTTAACAATATTTACAGGTATAGCATATGAATAACCTGCGTATGAACCAGTAGGAGAAGCTATCGCAGAATTAATACCCACTAATTCACCACTGGTGTTTACTAAAGCGCCACCACTATTTCCTTGGTTTACAGCAGCATCTGTTTGTAAGAAAGATTCAACGGGTTTATCACTTTGTCTAGAGTTGATATCAATAGATCTGTTTTTAGCACTTATAATTCCAGCTGTAATGGTTACATCTAAATTTAAAGGGTAACCAATGGCTAATACCCATTGTCCTAATTTTATTTCGTCGCTGTTGCCGTAAACTAAATAAGGCAATGCGCTTGCATCAATTTTAATAACGGCTATGTCACTACTTGCATCTGCGCCAATTACTTTTGCCTTATAAGTTTTTTTATTGGTCAAAGTAACATTTATTTCATCTGCACCGTTTACCACATGATTGTTGGTAACGATATATCCATCTGCAGTAATTAATACTCCACTTCCACTTGCTCTTTGTTCAGGCTGAATTCTTGGGCCGCCAAAAAAATCTCCAAACATATCGTCATCTCCAAAGAAATCAGAGAATGGATTTCTTTGTCTTTTTTGGGTTGACTCTATTTTTTTTGCATTCGTTTTTGTTTTGATATGCACTACAGCAGGAGAAGCAGCACTTGCAGCAGGAGTGAAATCTACTGTGGTAGCAGGGGCGCTGCCATTAAAAAAATTAGCATAATTAGCAGGTAGTTTCCCATCATTTTCAAAACTACTATTCGATTTTGAAAATTTTCCATAAGTCCACATACTTGCCATTGTAGTAAAAGCACTAATGCCTATAATGGCTGCTACATTTTTGATGTTCATATTCATACTTTTATTTTTAATTTTTAAAAGAATCAATCATTCTTTATTTTACAAATTTGGTACCAAAGCAGGTACAAATTAACGAAGCTGAAATTTTGTCACAAAACCATTTGCCCGCTTTAACAAAATATTTACGAAAATATTCGTTTTTAGTCAATTTTACTCAAAAAATCTAGGGTATCAACCCCGTCAGCGTATTCGGTAAGCTTGGGTTGTTGGGGGCTGCCAAAAGGTACCCCATTTTTACCTACGATGCATTGAACCTCTGTGTTGTCAATGACTGGAACCGAACCGGGTGTATAAAATTGGTAATGAATTTGGGAAATAGCTGCAAAGGGAGAGGGGTTTTCACTCAATAATATACCGCCGGTATCCATGTAAAATTGGCGGTTCATCATAAGTAAGGCTAATTGGTAGTCATAATTATGCTTGTATTTATGTTCATCCCCCAAATAGTTGTACTTTTTCAAGGCTGCTAATAAGGGTATAAAGTCATAGCCGGTAGGCGCCCATAATTGAGTCACATTCCTACATCCCATTCCAAAATACAGCATCATATCGTCTGCTAACAATTGAAATTGTTCTTCGGTCTCATTTCCCTCAAGAATAGCTATAGAAGTTTTATTTTTTCTGATAATATGAGGGTATTTTCCAAAATATTGTTCAAAATACCTGCCTGTATTATTACTACCAGTGGCTATATAGGCGTCGCAATTTTTAAGTTGTTCCTGTTGAATAATTAGTTTTTCAAAGGCCGGATCAATCTCTATTAATGCATTTACTATGTATTGCATTAATATTGTGTCTTTGGAGGAAAGCTTTATGATGGCTGTATGTCCTGCTATTAAAGTGCTTAATAAATCATGAAATCCTACCAATGGGATGTTCCCAGCCATCACAATACCTACTTTTTTACCTGTGGGAGCGTCTGAAAGGGAAGGATAATGCTTAACCCAGTCTTTTAAGGAATCCAAAGACAAAAAGGATTGTTTTATTTGTGTAATTGCATGGTCAATAAAAACGGGTAAAAACCAAGAATTTTGTTGGTAGGCCTTTTCTTTTGCTATTTGGAGTGCCTCATTTTCAGGATTTAAAAAGGACGCTCCTAAGGTAAAAAAATGCTTAATTCTTGCTTGTAAGTTCATGCTTGTTCTTTATATTTGTAGGGCAAAATTACGTTACTAATTTTTTAAATAATTTATTATGGCTATCAAAATTACGGATGAGTGTATTAACTGCGGTGCTTGCGAACCAGAATGTCCAAATAACGCTATTTACGAAGGTGGAGTAGAGTGGGCTGTTGCCGACGGAACCACAGTAAAAGGTGCTTTCACCCTATTAGATGGAAGTTCAGTAGATGCAGGTCAAAGAATTGCACCAGTAGCTGCTGATACTTATTATATTACTCCCAATAAGTGTACTGAGTGTCAAGGTTTCCACGAAGAGCCTCAATGTGCTGCAGTATGTCCGGTGGATTGTTGTATTCCAGATGAAATGTATGTAGAAACAGTAGAAGTGTTGCTGGCTAAAAAAGACAGACTACACTCTTAGAATAATCTTATAGAGTCATATTTTAAAAAGGGAATTAATTTCCCTTTTTTTATGCCTTGTATTAAGTAAATTTGAGGCATCAATTACCCTACATGAAAAAAAAGGTAGCACTAGTTACAGGTGGTTTAAGTTCTGAAGCGCAAATTAGTTATAAGAGTGCTAAGACTGTTTTGGATGCACTTGATAAAACGAAATACGATGTTTATTTAATAGACATTCATCCAACAGGTTGGTGGTATGAAAATATAGTAGGGGAAGAAGTGGCTGTGGATAGAGCCGACTTTAGCATTACAGAAGGCGGGATTAAAATAAATTTTGACATTGCCTTAATGTGCATTCATGGCACACCAGGAGAAGATGGAAAAATGCAGGGTTACTTCGATTTAATAGGAATGCCTTATACTAGTTGCGACACAGCAACATCTGCATTAACTTTTAATAAAAGATTTACGGTAGCGGTGGCAGGTTTTGGTGGCGTTGCAGTAGCTAAATCTTTACATTTAATGGCTACTAGTCAATTAACGCCAGATCAAATATTAAGTCAGGTGGCACTACCCTTATTTGTAAAGCCTAATAATGGGGGCAGTAGTTTTGGTATTAGTAAAGTAAACACCGCTGCTGAATTAGCACCTGCCTTAGAAAAAGCCTTTAAAGAAGATACACAAGTTTTAGTAGAAGAATTTATAAGTGGAAGAGAGTTTACCATTGGTGTATTTAAGTCTAAAGGTGTAACTACAGTATTGCCTATCACAGAAATTAAAACTGAAAACGAGTTTTTTGATTTTGCCGCAAAGTACGAAGGTAAGAGCGAGGAAATAACACCAGCAAAGATTACTGAAACGATGTTTAAAGATTTATCGGAAGCTGCAAAGCAAGTGTATGGTACTTTAAATTGTAGAGGAGTTGTTAGAATTGATTTTATTTATGATGAAACTGCGCATAAAGCATTTTTATTAGAAGTAAACACTGTGCCAGGTCAAAGTGAAGCAAGCATCATTCCTCAACAAGTAAGAGCCATGGGATGGAATTTAACCGACTTTTATGCAACTATCATAGAAGATAGCTTAGCTTCGAAATAATAATACCACTTATAAAAATACAATAGCATTCATTTTGGAAGCAATCGATAAATTATTAAAAAAACCTTTGTGGGTTAATATCTTAGCAGGTATTGGTGCTATATTTTTATTGTTAATACTTTTCTTCTTTTCATTAGGTTGGATTACTGGTAATGGCAAAACCGAAAAAGTGCCCAATGTATTAGGGCTTGATGTTGTTGCTGCTCAAAAAAATATACAGGCTTTAGGCTTTGATGTGGTTTTACAAGACTCTATTTATGTTGACACTTTGGCTAGGAATTCAGTTTTAAGACAAACACCGGAAGCAGATGAAGTGGTAAAAAAAGGACGAACTATATTTTTAACCATTAATAGAACTATTGCACCACAAGTAGAAATGCCGAATCTTATTGGGTTTTCATTAAAAAGTGCACAAACCTATTTAAAAGTATTAGGCTTACGAATTGGTACCATTAATTTAGTAGCAGATAGGAATAAGAATGTAATTGTAGATCAGCTTATAGGAAATAGCCCCGTTGCGCCAGGAACTAAAATAGTGTCAGGTACTTTAATCAATTTTACCGTGGGAGATGGAGGTGCAAGTATCGGTATGGAAGTGCCAGACTTAGTGGGTCTAACAGTGAATATGGCAAAAATGAAAATTGCCAGTATGGGTTTGATTGTAGGAAATATCATTTCCTCAGGTGTCATTCAAGATACTGCTAATGCTTTTGTTATTCAGCAAAATCCAAGTACTTATTCTTCATTATTGGATTCTACGGGAATGCCCATTAAAAATGTGACTATACAAGGGGTTGCTATTGATCTTGTAATAGATAAAGTAGCTCCAGTTATTATAAAAAGAGATTCCCTTTAATACATTCAAATTTTAAGATATAATAAAATGCAAACTATTACAGTAGAAGCTTTAAAAGCAAAACTTGACGCAGGAGAGAAAATAAATTTAATAGATGTACGTGAGCCACATGAGCATGAAGCATTTAATATAGGGGGCATTTTATTGCCACTAGGTCTAGTACAAACTTTACAATTAGACGAAATAGAAGATATGAAAGAAGAAATTATTTATGTCTATTGCAGAAGTGGCAACAGAAGTGGTCAAGCTTGTTTGATGCTAGAGCCTTATGGTTTTAAAAATGTAGTAAATGTAGTTGGCGGTATGTTAGACTGGCAGGCTAAATTTCCCGGGTAATTTTTTGGATCAATTTATATTGCCCTGCTATTTTAAATTTATTTTCAAGCTTAACCAATAGTTTCTTCCAGCCATGGGGAAGTAGTTGTTAGAAGTAATAGTAGTTCCACCATATACATAACTATAGGTATAGCCATTGGGCTCGTATAACTTATCGAATACATTATTGGCATATAATTGAATTTGCATATCCCATGTAGGTTTTGAAACTAAATGATGAGATAGGTGTATATCTTGTAAAAAATAAGCTTTTAGTATTCTCGATTCATTTTGGGTATTATCTAAATATTGCTTAGAAACATATTTACTTACTAAGTTCAAGTTCCACTGCTCATTCAATTTAAAACCTAATTTATGACTGGCAGTTAGGTTAGGAGACAAAGTAATATCGGTGTTCTTATGTAATATTTCTTTTTGTCCTCCTGCATCATAGTCATCAAAGTATTCGGTAAAGGATTCTATTTTATTTTGACTAAATGTAATATTCCCAGCACTAGTTATATCAGCGTTCAGCTTCCAATTTTCCACTATTTCAATACCTAGTCTTTTACTTTTGGGTACATTGGTTCTTGTGTAGGCGCCGATATCATTAATCTTCCCTGTAAGTACTAATTGATTTTTATAATTCATTAGGTACATATTTGCGCCCCATTCAAAATCGTCTTGTTTTGTATTGAATCCCATTTCTATATCTGTTAATATTTCCTGCTTTGGTTGTTGAATAGTGGCTGCTTCAAAATCATCTCTATTGGGTTCTTTGTGGGCAATCGCGATACTTGTGTAATAATTGGTTTGTTTTGTTTTATAAAATAAACCTGCTTTTGGGTTTAGAAAATCGAAATTTCTTTTTACGATTAAATCAGGACTATGATCAAATCCGTAAATATTATGTGTAACATTTCTATATTGTATGTCTATAAAACTGCTTAAAGCATTTGTTAATTGATGATTCCATTTTATATAGGTATTAACATCTTTTTTTATAGCATTATTATAATAGTAATTAAAATTTGGTTGAATACCCATGGATTGCAGATAGGGAAGTCTTCCATAGTGAAGTCCATCATAGGTATTCCAAGCGCCGCCTACAGTAAATTTATCTTTCCCTTCTTCGTACACTAAGGATGCAATTTGCCCATAAAAATTATTATCTAACCATTTTCTTCTCACTAGATCGAGGGTTGTAGCGGGTTTAGTGGTTATATAATCTGAAAGTATAACACCTCCTTTGTATTCCTCATAATAACCTTTGCCCCTTGTTAAGAATATTGCCGTATTCCAACTTAGTTTTGAGTTAATTGTTTTATTATAAAATAACTGATAATGTGTTTGTTGATAGTTGTCTGTTTGATTGTTGTAAGGGGCATCTGCTTTTTCCATACCCGCTGGGTTATAAGTTCTTTGCGTACTTAATAATTCTTCTGGCAAACCATACCATGCTTGATAGGTTTTCTCCCATCCAGAAAATATATTCAATCTTAAAGAAGATTTATCTCCCCAGTAAGTACTACTTAGATAAAAAGATTTCAATTTTGAACTTGCACGATCTATATATCCATCGCTATTAATATTACTCACACGACCATCAATGGTAAAATGGTTATTCAATAATCCTGTACCTAACAGCAAGGTATTTTTTAAAGTATTGAATGTGCCTGCACTAGATTGAAGTGATAAATATTTTTCTGGATGATAATCATTGGTTGCTAAATTAATGGTGGCACCAAATGCACCAGATCCATTAGTAGAAGTACCCACACCTCTTTGTATTTGAACACTATTTACATTGGAACTAAAATCGGGTAAGTCCACAAAATAGGTAATCATGCTTTCCGCATCATTATAGGGAATGCCGTTTAAGGTTACATTAATTCTTGTACCATCACTTCCTCTAATTCTGAGGCCTGTATAACCCACACCTGTTCCTGCATCTGAATTTACCACCACTGAAGGGGTGTTCTGTAAGACAAAGGGAAGATCCTGTCCATAATTTAATTGTTGAATACTTGATTTGTTTAAGTTGCTTACAGCAAATGGGCTGTTTTCGCTAGCCCTTACCGATCTTACTTCCAAAGGGGGAAGGTTTCGAATACTGTCAGTAAAAATTTTAGCACTGTCTTTCTGCTTTGGAATAGAGAGAGGCTTAGGTTGAGCCATACTGTTGGCTACCATACAAAAAGAGACAATTGTTCCCAATAACTTAGTCATGACTAATGTTTAATTTTCTTCAAAATTGATAATGGGAACAGGAATAATAGCTATGAGAAGTGCGCGTGTTGCGTTGACCTTCCCTTCGCAGGCATTACCCTGTTCAGGTTCAACGGGTTTTTTCTCAGCTTTTTACAGCACCCCGAGGACGTTACAAAAATAGGCAGGAAAATGATACAAAGGGCTGTAACTTTATACTAATATTTACGTTTTAAGTAATAAACACATCAATATATGAAAAAGATACTTTTTGCTATTTTGCTTTTAACTGGCTGTACGGTAAATGCACAGCAGAAAACAGCTATTGTTTATGATGAAAATGCACAAGTTAGAAAAGTGCCAAGCTTCAATGCCATTAGTGTTTCAAGTGCTATAGATTTATATTTAACGCAGTCCAATAAAAACGAAGTAGCAGTAAGTGCAAGCAATGAAGAGATAAGGGAACATATTGTTACGGAAGTAGTAGGAGGGACGCTTATTATTAGACTTGGTGACAATGGTACTTGGTTTAGCTGGAAAAAATGGGGAAATTATAAAACCAAAGCATATGTAAGTATTAAAGATATTGATGCTTTAACTGCTTCAGGTGCTAGTAATGTACATTTAGTAAATACTATTGAATCTCCTAAAATGAGAATTAAATTATCGGGAGCTTCCGATTTTCATGGAGATATTAAAGCAGGTGTTTTATTATATCAAATTACAGGGGCTTCAGATTATAAAGGGGAGGTGACAGCAAATAGTATCAATATAGATGGAAGCGGGGCTTCTAATATTGAATTAACAGGAACGGTAGATGATCTTTCAGTGGATGTATCTGGCGCTAGTGAAGCGAAATTGTATAATTTAATGGCTAAGGGTGCTATATTACGCGCATCAGGTGCGAGTCATTTGAGAGCAAATGTGACAGAGATGCTTAAAGCCAGTTCAAGTGGTGCAAGCGATATAGATTATAGAGGAAATCCTGTCGTTAAAGAATCTAATACTTCAGGGGCTTCAAATATTAGACATAGGAATTAAAATAATTAGATTTAATTAAATAGTAAAAAAAGGAAATCTTTACAGATTTCCTTTTTTTAATTCGCTCACTGCAAAATCAGCAGCTCTTGCTGTTAAAGCCATATAGGTTAGTGAAGGGTTTTGACAGGCAGAAGAAGCCATGGCAGATCCATCAGTTATAAATACATTTTTTGCTTCATGCATTTGATTCCATTTATTCAATACAGATGTTTTAGGATCTTTACCCATACGTGCCGTTCCCATTTCATGAATACAAAATCCAGGAGCAGGCATATTATCATAAGAGCCCACATTTTTGATACCAGCTTTTTCTAACATTTCAGCGGCACTATTTCTCATATCCACGCGCATCTTCATTTCATTTTCTTTAAACTCACAATCAATATCAAGGGTAGGTAAGCCCCATTTGTCTGTTTTATTTTTATTCAGTGTTACTTTATTTTCATAATAAGGAAGATGTTCACCCCATGAGCCCCAACCAACACTCCATTTACCTGGCTCTGTTACACTTTCTTTTAATGCAACACCCACGCCATTGGATTCCCCATGGTTTCTAGAAGCACCACCTTGATATCCAAATCCTCTCAAATAACCTGCAGATGAACCGCCATCTAAATTTCTAAATCTTGGTATATATATGCCATTAGGGCGTCGACCAAATGTATACTTGTCTTGGAATCCATCATAATCGCCATAAGCCCCTACACCATAATGATGATCCATTAAATTATGGCCTACTTGCAAACTACTATTACCAAATCCATTAGGGAAAACTTCTGAAACTGAATTTAATAAAATATGTGTTGTGCCTAAAGTAGAGGCATTTAGGAAAATAATTTTAGCAAAATATTCTACTGTCTTATGGGTGTTGGCATCCAATATGCGAACCCCTTTTGCGCGACCTGTTTCTTTGTCATATAAAATTTCGGTAGTAATAGCATCAGGTCTTAAAGTTAAATTACCGGTTGCAAAAGCTGCAGGAAGAGTAGCTGAGTTAGAACTAAAATAACCACCAAATGGACAACCTTGATGACATTTATTTCTAAATTGACAAGGGCCACGTGTTCCAATTTTAGCAGTATGATTCGCAGAGCGACCAATAATCATGGGACGTCCCATTTTTGTTTTTAGATTATCTGCCACCATTTTTTCTACACAATTCATTTCCATGGCGGGTTGAAATTCACCGTCGGGTAAATTAAAAATTCCATCTCTATTACCACTAATGCCAGCAAACTTTTCTACATAACTATACCAACTGGCAAGATCATTGTATCTAATAGGCCAATCGGTACCATAACCATCTTTGCCATTGGCTTCAAAATCTAAATCGCTCCAACGATAACTTTGACGACCCCACATTAACGAACGTCCACCCACATGATTTCCTCTAATCCAATCAAATGGTTTTTTTTGTGTGTAGGGATTTTCTAAATCGTTGACAAAAAATTTCTTGGATACTTCATCATATGCATATACTCTACTTTGAATAGGAGAGTTGTGTTTATCTTCTTGTGTAACACTATTGCGATGGGCTAGTTCCCATGGCTCTTTCTCTGTACCATTATAATCTTTAATATGCTCCACATTACGCCCCCTTTCGAGCAGTAAGGTTTTTAATCCTTTCTCTGTTAGTTCTTTAGCAGCCCAGCCTCCGGAAATTCCAGAGCCTACTACAATGGCGTCGAAATGGTTTGATGATGGCATATCAAAATGGTTTATGTGAGTGTTTCAAATGCACCTTCAATTTACATAAATTGTGATTATTTGTTATAAAAAGGATGATTTACCTTCTTTTATCCCATTCTTCCCTAATCGCAGTTCCACCCCAATAAACTTGGTTAGGAAGGAATATTGGCGTAACTTTGCCGTCCAAACATCGCGAGGTAGAGCAGCGGTAGCTCGTCGGGCTCATAACCCGAAGGTCGGAGGTTCGATCCCTTCCCTCGCAACATCATCCCGCTCCCGATTCC